>Ga0233431_1004216_pt1 | contig 15789 bp, 17 predicted proteins | sample SI_118_April2016_FD_179867 | JGI IMG/M metagenome (GOLD analysis project Ga0233431, IMG submission 179867) | Seawater microbial communities from Saanich Inlet, British Columbia, Canada - SI_118_April2016_200_MG | ecosystem: Environmental > Aquatic > Marine > Inlet | place: Canada: British...
GGATTAATGCCCAAAATATGGTAGGTCAATTTAGTTGCAACTTTAATTGAGTCTTCTGGTTCAACAAACTCCATTATAACGCAATAATCTCCTTCTGCATAAATCCTATTTTCATTACCAGGTCTCAACTCGATTACTCTTGCTTCAACATTTGCATAAGGACAACCAACAACTGGAGAATCTACGCCCTCCACAGGTGAAGTTATAGCCATCCCTGTAGGAATTCTAAACATATCGGGATCCATAACATCATCAACAACCCTAACAAAAGTTAACATAGCTACACCATCTAATTGGTTAGTATATTCATCAATAGCATAATCCCTCGTAACATAAATAGCTTCAGATCCGAGAATTAAGTCTTTAACATCATCCATTGGAATCTCTTCTAGTTCAGAAGGAGAATACCTAAACGGAATTGAAACTGGTTTAATCACAACCTTACCGGGACCAGTAACTCTCCTAAAATCATAAAACAATATATGCCTATCATTTGAGCCAACACTTGTAAAATTAAAATCATATATATTGCCATCAACACCTGAATAATTGTATGAAGGTGGCCAAGCAGATTCATCATTATCCACTAAAAAAACAAGAGCTAAAAGAACAACTACAAGTAAACCTAAAAAAATTACAGATTTATTTTCCATTTTAAACAATCTCAAATATTTTGTAAATAACTCCTTCAGTGATTTTCACGTAATCTCCATCAAAATATAAACATTTCTGTTCTACAGTAACTGAAGGATCCAAGCCTTCATCATTTAGTATTAATATATCTTCATCACAATCACTAGATTCACTTACAAGTTCAGTATGTATTCCTTTAAACAAAAGAATAGACTGCAACCTTTGAACAGCACCATCATTCCAATCTTCATTATAAATTTTAACAAACCCAAAATTAAAATCAAAAGAATCTAAATCATATTCTAACTCATCAGGCAAATAATTGAAATACAAATAGGAATCAAGATCATCTAACCATACTTTCCAACCTTGTTCTGTAAGCACAAATTTGTGCCCATTAATTTTAACAGAATCGCTACCAGAATACATAAATCCAAGGGTACTACTAACCATTAAAAGAATTATAAACAACCCAAAAATTAGTTTATTTCTTTTCTCCTTTTTAATAGACATAGTTCAAAAGAGAAACCCTTTGAGTTAAAAAGCTTGTGATAAAAAATAAAGAAAAAAAAGAAAAAAAGATGGTTTAAACAACCATACTTTCGCCAGCTAGACCTTCGCTTGCAACTTCACTAGCTGCTCTCTGTGTGTCTGCTTTCTCCCATCCAGCGACAATCAAAGCCATTTGCCCGTCTTTCTCAACGAACTTAACTACAGCCGTGTCTAGTGCAATACCAGAAGCATCACCGTATGCTGGGAATGTTAGATCCAAAAAGTCAGCAGTTGCACTGTTAACAGCAGGACCACCAACTAATACTAAGTTAGTATATCCAGCTAAGTCTTCGCTTGCAGTTACCAAGTCAACCTCGCTACTAGAAGCAGCTCCGCCACCTTCGTATACAGCTACATTTGCATAAACCTGGTCATCTGGTATCATAATAGTAAACGAATCACTATCTCCAGCTGAATCAGTTTCGGATATTTGAAGCCCATATCCAGTCAACAAGTCATACGTCTTTCCACCAACGTGTAGATTTTCGTTACTCGTTGTGTTTGGAGTAAGCCTTGGACTAGTTTCTCTTCCCCAAATAACTTCATCAGACTCATCGTTGTCAGTGTCTCCAAATCCTAGGAAGATTCCTTGATTGGAAGTATCCGTGTCATCTACTTTGGTCTGCAATCTGAACCACAAGTTATCATTTGAACTCAATGCAGTAGAAGGCATCAATCCAAGGAACAAACTGTCATCTTGACTAAGATTTCCATACAAATTCAGAGTTATATCTGTTCCCTTTGTAGAACCCCAATTCATATTACCAAATTGCCACCTCTGCGAGGTATTACTACCATCATCATTCACAGTTAAATTACCTGCAAATTGTATCTTATTACTGCCGTCTTTGTACCACGCTTGAATAGTTTTATTCTCACCATTCTCTACAGCATCAGCATAACTCGAATTAGTCCAAAGATAGATATCTGTTGTGTCAGTATCACCTGTAAACTCAGCATCAGTAAGGTTAAATTCACTGAAATCAAGCTTCATACCCTCATCTTTGTTTACAGAAAGATGTATAACTCTACCTGAATCAGGACCAAATGTATCTTCGTTGTTAAGATCTACACTATCCTCATACGCTACCGTTAACTCCATATAGTTATCATCTGAAACTGTCAAGCTATCTATACCAACATAAGCGAATCCGGTTGGCAATCCAAAGTATTCTCCTACACCAGCAGGATTAGAGTTGTAGTTATATGCTTGGAAATCATTCTCTATGCAAATCTCATTTGTAGATCCAGTAAACCCTGTAGTAGCAGATCCTGTATTCAACTCTTTAATGTCCCATACCCAATCAGGAGTATCTTCATCACACTCTGAATATCCATGTCCATCTACAGGAGAACACCAATCAGAATATGCATCTCCATCACTGTAAGTCTTTACAGCATCAGGTCCAATGATAAAAGTAGCTACAGCTTCATCTATACTACCAACTCCGGCAGTAGCAGTATCAAGATATACGTCTACTTCACCAATTGAAATTGTAGTACCCTCTGCACTAAACGGCCTTTGATCGTTTCCAAAGTCAACAATTGCACTATCACCATCAACAGTTATAACTTCCATCGTTATTCCATTACCAGTATAGATCTCGCCAGGATGTCCTGCCCAACTATCTCCAACTTCAGCAGTAATACTTGTATTCGTAGCTGCAGTTATTCTGATCGTTTTGTCCATAAAATCCATATCCATTGGAGAAGTTGAACTAACGACGCCAGAAACATTGATGTGTTCATCAAAGACATAACAATATTTTATAGCATCAGTCTTAATCTCTAACTTTGGATCCAAAGCATACTTATCTTGATTACTTGTCAAACTTGTCTCTACATCTAAATCAGCAGCAGTGTTACTCAATTGAAGTTCTGTGTGCATATTGTAACTTGTTCCACCAATAGTTACAGTTTCATCAATAAAGATATCAGAATCACTATCTTCATAAGATGTTTCTAAAGCAGTACTAGATGCTATACTATCTTGTAGCTTTACTTCTTGTGTTTCAATCAAATCACCAAGACCCGCAGCAACCTCAGTTGCAAAGCCATCAAAGTAAGTTTTTAACGTACTTCTGGCAGCAGAATCTTCTGTGCTTCCAATAACCATAGCCGTGCCAACATAACTATCACTTACCACAAATGGTTCAGGTAAGTCAGCTAAGTCTGCTGCTACAGCTCCACCAATCGACATACCTAGCAATGCAAAGCCGGTACCGACAGCAGAAACCTTTTTAATAAAATTTTTCATTTAAACAAACACCTCCATGTTTGGAATAAATATTATTTTTCTTCACCTCTTTTGTTCAACAACATCGACGTCATCACCTTAAAACTTTTAGTCACTCTCGTCTATAAACTAGTTAAAACAGGTAGATTATCTGTTTATAAACATTTATAGTTTTTAGTATAATGAAAGGCACTAATTTTAAAGAATTTAAGCAATACAAGCCCAGAAACGGCAAAATTAAAAATCACGACAAAGCCGTACAAACATCTCATCACCACTAACCAAAACTACATGTCCAGAAGCAACAGTAGATGCACAATTAGTACTTTTCACGACGGGAGTACTCTCATCTGCACATTTTAACTCAAAATAAAAGTCCTCATCCAAATAGCCATCTCCATTAGCTGACACCCTAGGTCCAACATTCCCACAATTACCACCAGCACAACACTCTAAAGCCAAATCTTCAAAACTATTCACTCCAATAGATACTTGTCGCAAGGAATTCAAAAAATTATTGGCCCTAATAGTCAAAAATCTATCACTATCAACTTCTTCCTTACCAGAATATTTCAAGAAAAACAAACCTAACAAAACCAGCAAAACTAGTATTATAACAAGCCCCATTGCCTCAATTTGGCCTTTTTTCACCATTCTACCACCAATTTAGCCATTGTCTTCCTTCCATTCATTGGATCATACATACAAACAGGAGAACTGAACTTCCTTGTATCCTGTCCAACCCCTAATTCATCATAAAGCACAATTTCATCAATTTTAAGCCGCTTTCGTCCAAAATCATAAAATCCATTATCAAAAATTAAAGCTTTTTTCTTATCAATACACCAATCTGCCTCAATTCCTAGCTCAGAAACCTTCAATTCTGGCAAATTTGGAAGAATTTCTATCAATCCCTTAGCTTTTATATCTAAATAACGAGCATTATCATCCTTAATATCATCAATAGTATATCTATAGAAAACAATCAAGGCAATAGCGATTATCACTGTAATTATGAATATAACAATTGCAGTCTCTTGTATTTGTAGTTGCCCTCTCTTCAAAATACCACCTCACAACCAACATCACTCAAATCTCTATTTTTATCTTCCAAACTCTCAACATCAGAATCTAAACTAAGCATAGTTAATTCAGTTCTCAAATCAGCATAAATAGAAGCACAACCAGGCATATTTGATGCCTTTCCATAATAAATACTTTTTACATTCTCAAATTTATCTTGCAATAACTCAACACCACAATTATAAGTTTCATCATCAGAAACCATTCTAGCATAAACAAAAGCCAAATCTTCATTTGGTCCTGCATTCACAACAATATCTGCCTGATTTTGATTAACAACTTGTATTCCTTCAGGCAATCCATCCTCAAAACCTTGTGCATCTCCAATAACTGCTACAGTCTTTCTTGGATCAAAAACATAAATTATATTATCAACTCTAAATGGATGCTTAAATTCTCTACTCCAAATAATTAATTCTTCAACATCTTCATAATCTCCACCAAAAAGAACATAATCATATTCTTGACCATAATTTTTATTTATAATAAATTCATTAACAGATTCATCACAGAAAAAATTAATATCAAACTCCCTACCAATATCAAAAGTTTTGTATTGTGCAGTAGACTTAGCACTTAAAAAAATCTGATCAAGTCCTCTTCCAATTTCAGCATCATTTATTGATTCTCTTAAATCAACATACTTAACTGCAAAACCAGTAAACATTGCAAGAATTATAGCACCGGCAACAACAACAAAAATCCAATTAAACTGCATACCCTGTCCTCTTTTTCCCATAACTTAATTTTTATTATTACTATTTAAATATCTTTACATTAACTAACTTATCTTTACATCACTTACCTGTTTTTCTAAAATAACATCTTCAAAATCACTAACACAAAAATCTTGTTCAATAGATAACTTACTAAAAATTCTTCCTTCAATACTATCCTTTACAAAGAAAACATTCTCTTCAACACCTTGAACGCTAAACTTTTCAGCCAAATATATTATTAAATTTTCATCTGATGGACCATCCCCGACATAATCACTATTAATAACAACAAAACAAATCTCAGTAACTTCATCAGGAACTCTCAAACTTTCCAAAGATTTTGTACTTCCAAAAGATTCTGCGTAAACAACATTTATTTCATTATCAAAATTATTCAAAAAATCTGCATAATCAACATCCTCTTCAAACTCCATAATATTCTTTACCATCTTAAAACCAAAAAAAAGAATTAATGCAATTACAATTATTGCAAAGATGTAAATAAACGGTTGCCCAATAACTTGTCCTTTCTTCATTTTTATGGATAGATTACATAATTTGCTTCGTTATCCCAAGTATCTATACAAGTAATCTCATATCTACTAGAATCAATATCCAAGTCTGCACTATGGGTGAATCCGCTACCAATCATAGGTCTCTCATCCAACTCTTCAGTTCTATAAACACAACTTGCTTCTTCATCCAAAACAATATTCAGCCTATTGCTAGAAGTATACAATCTCAATAATCTTGGAGCATTAACATCTGAAAATAAATAAAAGTCAACTTCTTCCATAACTTCATTGCCAGCATAATCAGTACAAGTTACTTCCAAATCATAATTCTCTCCACCTGGACTGCCAGGCAAATCAAATTCTATTGAAATGTGTTCAGTACCAAGTGCTCCATCTGAAAAGTTACCTTGTATGTTAAGTCCACCACCAACAAGAGTATACGTACATGTGGTATCTCTACCAGTTAAAACAGAAATCTGAACATCATCATCATAAAACTGTTGACCCTCTGTTGGAGAAACTATTGTAAACTCAAATCCTGGCCAAACTTGTAAGGCCCATTCAAAAGGATCATACATTACATTACCACCTAAATCTTCACACAATATGTACAATGGATAAAGAACAACTCCTTCTGACTCATTAAGCTCAATGCCCCAACCCCTTTCAGTTAAATCAAATACAGTTGAAAAACCCTTACAAGTATCATCAACTTGAGTACATTGAACAGGAGTTCCTTGACCAAAACCAGTCATATCAATATAAGAAACCTCACTTTCCTTAGAATATCTACAATCACCAACGCCACCAGGATCATAAGCAAACAAATTCAATTCAACTTCATCTGTCCCTTCTGGAATTGAAGGATTCAAAGGAGCTATGTAATCTATAACTGGGGGTTCTCTATCGGGTCTACTTTCAAATTCAAAGCTAACAAAATTATCATTGTTGTAAGGATCCATTTCGTTACCTATATAATCCTTACATTTAATGTAAACATAAACTTCACCCCTTAATCTATCACCTTCGTCAAACCAAACTTTGACTCCGTGACTAAAGTAAGTATCATCAGCTGTAAATCTCGTTCCGCCACTATAACTAACATCTCTTTCCAAGCTATACGAACATGTTGCTTCCTCAGAGGTCGTAATATTTACATTTGCGTATGTAGAACTCCACGGTATAAGTTCGTTAACATCCAAACTATTTCCACTTTCTTCAGAAACAGGTCCAACAAGAGTTTCATTATCTAGATTATAAAACTGAGCACTAACACTTTCTACAGATGGTGGACTTGTATCGTCTGGATTATCCGGCAAACACAGCCCATCAAGAGTTCCACCTTCCTCAAAAGGAATATATTGACACCAACCTGCATAGCCACCCAAAATCTCACACCTATCTTTAGTACAATACCATTGACCTTCAGAAGTACCACATTGCTCACAACTATCACTATTAGTAATCGGCCTCTCTTCATTTTCCGCATAACAATTTCCAGTCTGAATAGACTCTGCAAGAGTAACATACTGAGAAACCAAACCAACTGCAACCATAACATTGGCCAAAGATTGTATTTGATAAAACTCACCTATACCAAATAGCTCATCGATAGCCGCACCCATTGCATTAATATTAATTTGTTGACTAAACAAAATTTGGTTTAATCCAACCAATGTAGGAGCAACAATAGTAGAAACGACTCCACCCCACAAAAGAGATCTTCCAATTGCACCTGCAACACCAACTCCTTCTCCACCAACCTCATCAACTACAAATTCATTCTCAAGTTCACCCAATGTCTCTTCATCCAAATTATCTAAAAATGATTTAGCAGAAATAAGAGCATAAGCCATCTTCAGATCTCCATCATGATAAATTTGATCATCAATATTATATTCAATCTCTTCCTGTGTTCCACTAGCAGCAAAAGAACCATACACCATTGTAGCTGCTCCCCAAAATAACAATTGAGGTCCACCAAGTCCAACCATAAGACCATAACAAGTGCTCCAAGCAGCACCAGCACTACTTGGACCAATTCCAGGAATAGCCCAAAGAACTAAACCTCCTGCAACACAACTTCCTAAAGTACCCAAAGCCAAAGCAGCGGCAGTACCATAACCGGCAGGACCGCCTTCCTCAAAAACACAATCTCCAAGCGCATTACATTCTTCCAAAGTACAAAGATTTGTTGTACGATCTCCACCCAAACCACAGTCACCACATTTATCTATAGTTCCAGGAGGATACTTTGGATTGCAACTACCAATTGGCGCCCAAATATCCCTATCATACCTACAGTCTCCTTTATCGCTACATGTAACATCCAACTCACAACCATTACCTGCAAGAGGAATTATAATATTGGGACCTATTATTGGAGCAAAACCTGTAAAGTCTAACCAATTTTGATTCAATCCAAATCCATCATTTTCACCACAACCTGCGCAAGACTCCCATTCGTTATCAATCCAATTTGTTCTAAAACGACCATCATCGGTCTCAATATCACTACAACGCAGATCTCTACTTTTCCAATCATCACTAAACTGAGGAGCAACAACTCCATTCTGACAATTTATCTGATAATTTTCAAGATATCTACTTCTCAAAGAATTATGAAAAAATCCATCTAACACATTAACACAAACAGATTCACCACTTCTAAAACTATTAGGATAACAATCAGGACAATCCTCAATACAATCTGTAGTTACACATTCACCATTAATTTCTCCACCCTTCCCGTCAGGATCTTGACACTGACTATCTGGCGGACCACAAGTTTCTGATTTAGCTTCCCTATTACCTTCGCTATCATAATGATAAACATCCCATATGTCATCATCAGTTGTACCATCTCCACAAGAGTGATAAGCTTCTCCTTCATTATAACTTGGACAACCAACTACATCAGAACAAAAAGGCCCAGTAGCTGGATCTAAAGTAATATAAAAATCATTTACATCAAAATCAGGAAAATTTTGAAATTCTTCTAACAATCCGTATTCACAAAAACCATTTGCCTCTTTATAACATCCAAGAGTACTTCCAGCACATTGCAAGTTACAACTCTGTGCATCATCACTTGGCCCAGACCAAACACCACCCAAATCAACTTGACAAACCTTCTGTTCTTCTAAACTACAACTGGAAGAATAAAGTTCACAACAACCAGTATTACACTCAACAGGTTCATTCAAATAAAATGCTCCACTCTGCTCAATCGTACATCTTATTTCTTCAACGTTGGATAAACAAGAGCCATCTCCAGAAGGAACACACCAACCAACATTACAATCAGTTAAGGCAGGATCAATTCTCATAGTATATGGATATTCATGACCTGGAACACAACCACCATAATCCCCCCAACCTTCCCCATTTGGAACTTCAACACAATAATTTCCATCTTCAGTTAAACTACAGGTGTCTACATTGGCAGCACTAACTTCTTTAACATTAAATATCAAAGCAAAATTAAACACAGCAAAAACTATCAAAAACGAAAAAAATACAGCAACCCCTTTTTCATATGTTCTTTTCATTGTTCAATAATAAAATGGAATCTCAAGGATTCCCCATTACCTTCTGGATCGAAACTAGTTAAATACCATGGCTGATATCCATCAACGATCTGACTATTTGCAATAGACGCAGCTAAGACATCATAAGCTTGGGAAGCTTCCCAAACATAATCATCAATATCAAACTCAATTCCTGAACATTCAGTATTAACTACATCAACCGCAATATCATAAACTGCTCTCAAACTAGAAGGAACATCTACTCTCAAATCTCCAACTTGTGCGACATCGGTACCTTTCTTCAAATTATATGAAAAATCAATATCTTGAGCCATACCATCATTATTAATCCTTGGAGTGGGCAAGGCCAAATCTCCAAAACTATACTCAACATTTATCCCCCTACTCTCAAGACTATTAAAACCATCAGAAATACAATTTTGAATATTATCCATTTCAGAATCTTGTGCCATAAACTGCGCTATCTCTCCTTCAATAAAACTCAATAAAGGTAAAGAATTAATACCATCTTTGCAAGCGTAACTAACATCATGCCCACCCAAAGTTTCATAATAAACTGGATCGAAATAACCACCTTGAACAGAAACAAACAATATACCATTAACCAAACTTCGTTCAACGCAATCTCTTACAATAACTTTAGAAGGTTCAACCTGAGAACCAACAAAAACATCTCCAGTTTCTCCACCAATTCCAAACCTAGTGAAAACCCCTGTGGTGTACAAAACAAAAGCAACAACTGCAACAAGAATTATTCCCAAAATTACAAAAACAGTTACCTGACCTCTTTTATTATACATAGCGTAATAAATTCAATAGCAAACTTATAAAAGTTTCGTTAATCGTTGCTAACTCTTGGAGCTAAAAGAGTTCTAAAATGAAGCTTATCAGTAACTTTATACTCTATTTGTAATGGATAATCCTGACCAATCTTTAAAGAAACCTTATCGGCCAATTTTCCACCTTTCAAAACCTTTTTCAAATAAACAATCGAATATTTGGACTTAACATTTTCCTTTTCCCCAGTCAAAGCAATATTAGTATTATCACTCTTGTTAAAAGAAACTTTCGCATCATGAGTATTACCTGCCGCTTCAACTAAAAAAGAATTTCCATCAGTAGACAAAGAAACTGTATCTGCAACAATGCCCATATCCTCAACAGCTTCACCAAAAACAGCACTACTCATTTCAACTGAACCTGAAAAATCTAGTTCAGGAACATTTTGATCTTTCTCATGAATATCAATCAAACCTAAATTAAAATTCCTTTTAGACTCACCACGCAAACCAATCTTCAACTTATTCTTATCTTCATCCAACTCTAAAACTATATTATCATTTGGCTTAGCTCTACTGAGAACTTGCTTCAAGGATTCTAAATTAACAGAAATAACCTCAACACCCTTAACATCATATTCAGCAAATGCACTATTCAATAATCTAAAAACGATCATTGCAACATTTGCAGGATCCATCGCAACAATTTCAAGTTTATCTACATCCAACTTTATCTTAACATCATTAACTAATTCAGAAAGAATCCCAACACTCTCTTTCAAAAATCTTGGCTCAGATAACACTAATTTCATAAAAAAGAAAAAGGGGTTTTGCTTTTAATGATTACTATTCTAAAGCAGATAATTAGTCATTAGATCTCCACCTATGACCACACTTAACACACTCAAAAAACCTTGTTTCAGACTCATCTGCAGCCCTAGTTTGGAGTGTCCAATAATAAGCATTCATTCCACCACACTTATTACATTCTTCCTTAACCTTTGGCAAAGTCTCAACCTTTTTACTCTGAACATCTATTTCTTGATCCTTAGTTAACTCAACTTTATCCTTAAATACAACATTTCCTAGTTTTTTCCTTGGATTGTAACCACAATTTCCACATTTTAATTTACCAGAATCCCTATCAAACAACATAATAGTCCCACATTTTGTACAAAACAAATCGGCTTTCATTTATATTATACCCCCAACAACCCTATTGAATAGGATTTTTATCCATCCCAAATAAGGTATTCTTAAAGTTGCTACACCAACAACCCGATCACTGGAAATCTCACGTTCATCCAATTGGGCAAAACTATCAGAGTTATTATCTCCTTTTGTTTTAAAAAATAACTCTCCATCTTCTTCCCACTTATCTACCACTCTATGTATTACTGGGTAACTTGTAGTCGATTTGAAAATCAGTACATCTCCAATATTTATATTTTGTGATTGTTTGCCAAAAACAAACATTATATCACCTTCATTAAATCCATTTTTAAATCTAAACTCTTTAAACTGATCTTTGCTAATTCCATTCTGTTCATACCAATTTCCATTAGTTTCCCACCAATTTTCAAAACCACCTTCGTGTTCCATACTACTTGAAACGACAGCAACTATTGGATGGGTAGTTCCTAACAAAAAACCTACTCCTGGATAAATAATAAATTTAACTAAGATAAAAGCCAAAATAATTGAAACAATCCAACTAGTAGGAGTATCACTCTTCCAGACAAAATCCCAGAATTTCTTCAGAAAATTCATTTTAATTTCTTAATCTGTGCAAGAAATGCAGAATTTTTCTTCTTTAGCCTATCAACAGTGGATTCTATGGCTTTCATAGGCGATTCTTTGCCATCTGTTTTAACCATTAAAATTGGATTACTGACCAAAGGATGTTCCCTTGTATACCCTGCAACCTTCACGTGAGAGTCATTTTCCAATTCATTCTTCAAAGCATTAGCTAAAGTATGATCTTCTCCAACCAATTCAATCTTAACAAAGTCTTTTCCTTCTTCTACAATTCTAAGCTCCATTTGCCTGAAGAGGTAAGATAAATTCTTTTAAAACTTTCGGTAGCCTACTCTTTAGTCACTATATCGCCAATAGTCAGATTATTGTCCTTAAAATCCATATTTTTCTCTTTCTTCAGCTTTGTTTCCACTTTATCAACTAAATTAATCCCCAAAAACACTTCTAGCTTATGGGCTAGCTTAAAATTGGGTTTCAGTTTACTAGACTCCAATTGGTGAATAACTGACTCTTTTTCAGCTATTGATTTGGCTAAATCTTCCTGTTTGATGCCTTTTCTTTCCCTAGACTTCTTTATCTTGTCTGCATAATCTTCGACGACAACATCCATTGCCCCAACTTCTTCATCCTCTTTAATCATAGACATTTTTCTTTCAACAACTGGTTGATTTATGGTTATAACGCTGCCATGACCAGAACAAGCCAAACAAACATTCATTACTGCACCTTCAACAATGGCATCAACAAGATCCCCTTCCTTTCCACACATTTCACATAGTCCTTTCATAGATATAGGGAGTTATAATAAAAATAAAAAGATTACGGTTAGAAAGGACTCAATAGAGGTTCAATATCTCCAACACCTTGTACGCCAGATACAACCTCATATCCACTATCAGACAACAATAATAGGGAAGGGAACTCTTCAACGCCATAAGTATCCAATAAAATATTGACAACCGAGATATCCATATTTGCTGCCAAAGGGATTAAAACTAATTCAGGTCCTTTCTGTTCCTTCAAATCTTCTAAAACAACAGATAAAACATTCTGCCTTGCATTTAAATCTAAATCAAAATCACCAGCATTATCCATATAAAAGTAAACAACAACATCATACTGAGCATCACATTTTTCTCTCAAAACTAAGCTATTGATATAAAACTCAGTTCTCAACATATTATGTTTTTGCTTCTCAAATTGTAACCTATCAGTCAATCTATTGGCCTCTTCATACTCTTCAAGACGCAACCCCGAATAATATATTCTATCTCCAAAATTCAAATTCTCATCAACTGCCCTTTCACAAACTGCCGGATCATCTCCTAACGTTTGATAATAAGCTGCCTGAGTTCTAACATCACCCCAATCAATAATCAATTGCTCAAATTCTTCTTGAACATCATTTAATCGTTTCTCTTCCAAAACATAACCCATAAACACACCCAATAGAAAAATAACTGCAGTGAATATCAAAGCCTTCCAAAAAACATCCTTTTGGGGTTTATTTTCAATTACCATCTCAACTTCTTCCCACTTATCATTCTATACAACGTATGTATAAGCACTAAAGGGTACAATGTTAGATAGATTAATAAATATATCGCAAAAATAGGATAACTCCTTGGCAATATCTTTGTCTTTTCAATATATCTCTGAGAAAAAACTAAGTATAATAATCCCAAAAATACTAAAATTGCAGCAAAGAATGCAAACACATTTGGATTAAAATTCAGATAGTCCAACCTTAAAAACCCAGTATCTGCAGCACCTGCATAAGAACTCAATAAATAAGTTTTAGTCAAATTTCTAACCAAAACAAATGCAAAAACCATAAAACCAAGTAGACTTAAAGCAAAAGTAAATATAAAAAAAGGAACAACAAACAGTCCCATCATTCCATATGAAGGATTGAAGAACAGCTTCTTATACTTCCACATCGTTTGAAATCCGCCAAGATTCCACCTTAATCTTTGTTTCCACCACACTCTAAACTTTGATGGAGCAGTAGTATACACTTTGGCCCTTAAATCGATTCTAACTTTCTTATTATGACTTAATATTTTCCACGTAGCTTCAATATCTTCTGTTAAATTATTAGTATCAAACCCACCATAACTAATAAATGATTTTTTATGGTAAATACTTAATGGACCAGGTGCAACATAAATCCCTTCAATATACTGCAACAGTTTTCTACTCCAAGCAATAACCGCATACTCTATGGCCTGCATTTTCTCAATTAGTTTTTTTCTATTCTTAACTAAAATAGCAGAAGTAACTGCAACAACATCCTTCTCTTCAAGATAAGCAACCATGTCCCTTAATGCATTTTTTACAGGATAAGAATCGGCATCAATTACGGCAAGATACTCATGTTTGGCAAGTTTCATAGCCTGATTCATTGAATCTGCCTTTCCAGAATTAGGTTTATCAAAAATCTTTATCTTATTACCAAATTTTTTCATTTCTGCCAATGTATTGTCAGTACTTCCATCATTAATCGCAATTATCTCAATCTTATCTTGGGGATAATCTGAATCTAAAACTGCTCGAATGGTATCGGCTATAGTTTCACCTTCATTCCAAGCTGGAATTAAAACACTAAGTGTTGGAAATCTAGTTGCCTTTCTTGGATCATCCATAAGATTTCTATTCTTAAAAAAAAGAATCAAAAACAAAGAAGACATATACAAGGAAACTGTAATAAAAAATAAATAAACGTAAGTCAAAAACTCCACTATGCTTCACCCGGAGCAAGCTTCTCCTTTAATTCATCTTCAACAACATCAAAGTAATCATAGAATTTTTGAGTTAATTTCAAAAGTTTAGTTCTTCCAAATTTCTCAGAGATTACAAATCCCTCTTCCTTTAATTTTCTAATATGGTCATAAGCTTTATTTCCTCTAAAATTGATTATATCCGATTGAACTGCTGGCTGCCTATATGCAACCATGGCTAATGTTTCCTGCGTTGGCTTATCTAACTCAGCATCACTCAATAAGTTTTCAGTCAAGTATAGATAATCTTTCTTAATATTGAGTTTCCATCTATTTTTCTCATCCTTAATTATTTCCAAAGCAGTCTCCCTCTTATTGTATTCATCTCTAAGCTCATCCAACATTTGCCTTATGGCTCCTGGACTACCAATACCACAGAGTCTTCCAATCTCATCTAAATTAAGAAATCTGCCCGTAGTAAACAGTACTGCCTCAACCTTATCCCTATGCTCATTCATAACATACAAAAATCACTTATCAATTTATAAAGATTATCAAAAACGTAATAAACTGTTAAATAGGGTTATTAGTATGAGAGAATTCATTTATTTTTCAAAATCTGCATCAACAACAGGGAATTTCAAAGATTTAATGAAAGCAGGTAGGATGGACATTGTTCTCCATTCAATTATAGCATCCCTTTTTATCTCAAACCAAATGAGACCAGATGTAAAATTACATTTAATATTTTATGGTAGACCTACACCACCAAGACATATTGAGCTAGAAACATCAGAAGAACTAAACAACATCTTATCAAAAAAAGATGTAGCAGGATTAATCAAAAGAATATTATTCAAATACAAAGAAGGTAAAAAAATAGAAGCATTTCCTTCGTGCCATATAGAAAAAAGATCACTAACAGACGTTGTAAAAGATCTAAAAAAAGAAGGAAAAGAAATATTCATTTTAGAGAAAAAAGGAACAAATCTAAGAAAAGAAAAACTTCCAGAAAACTCAGTTTTCATTATTGGTGATCATGAAGGGCTACCAAAAGACGAGTTAAAAAGATTAAAAAAAATATCAACAAAAGTATCATTAGGACCACAAACTTACTTTGCATCACAATCAATAGTTATTCTACAAAACGAATTAGATATAAGAGAAAAATAAAAAAGAATTTAATTATTTAGGCATAATTTTCAGTCATTACTATGCAACAATCGGTTGGACCACCCATTCC
>Ga0233431_1004218_pt1 | contig 15778 bp, 13 predicted proteins | sample SI_118_April2016_FD_179867 | JGI IMG/M metagenome (GOLD analysis project Ga0233431, IMG submission 179867) | Seawater microbial communities from Saanich Inlet, British Columbia, Canada - SI_118_April2016_200_MG | ecosystem: Environmental > Aquatic > Marine > Inlet | place: Canada: British...
TAGGTTTGTAGAGACAGGACCCACTGATCAGATTTTTGAGCAACCTAGTCATCCTTATACCCGGGTATTGCTCTCCTCCTCACCGGAACCCGATCCGGATGCCCCTAGAAACAGAGTGATGCCCATTGGCGAAATACCGAGTTTGATTAATCGCCCGTCAGGTTGTGAATTTCATACCCGGTGCATATATGTAGAAGATCGATGTCGCCTCGAATTTCCTCCTGACCGAACAATCGGATTGGATCATAATATGACCTGTTTTAAATCAGAAAAAATGAAATAATCGTTCGAATAAAATTTGGTTTATGGTCGAAATAATAAAATAACTATCAGGAAGAATTTATATGGCTGATCTTACAAATAATTGGCTGAGCTATTTAAGTGAAGAAGATATTAAAAGCATTGATGTTGCCAGCAAGCGTGTTTTATCTGAGGTTGGAATCCGCTTTGAAGATGCGGAACTGACTGAAAAGCTTATGGATAAAGGGTGTACCAACAAAGATGGTCGACTGCAGATTCCATCGGATTTGATTGCTGCAGCTGTATCTAAATTACCGGACCATATTACCTATATAGGTAGAGATCTAAAAGAATTGAAGATAGGTAAAGGAAAGGTCGCCACTCATACCGGTGGATCGATCCCCTATGTTTATGATTTGGAAACTGGTCTAAAAAGAAATGCTTCTCTGGAAGATCTTGAAAATATGCTCAGGTTGATGAATCATCTGGAACATTTAAGTATGTGTGGTGCCTTGGTTCAACCACAGGAGGTCCATCCGGGTATTAGCGAACTCATCCAGATGACGACAGTGTTTCGGATTGGGCAAAAACCAGGTTCAGGCTCTGCTATTTCCACTGTTCCCCAGGCGCGTTATACAGTGGAGCTTTATAAAGTTTTAATGGCTGAGTTGGAAAATCCTAATCACTATCCATTGTTAACAGTGGGTATTTCTCCTGAAAGCCCTTTGTATTATCCGGCTGAAATTGTGGGTATTATGAAATTATTAATCGCCAATGATATCCCTACCCTGGCTCTGGTGGCACCAATTCTTGGATTTACGGCACCCATGACGATTGCTGGCGGTCTGGCTCAAATGAATGCGAGCCTTTTAGCTTACGCAGTGATCAGCCATGAAATCAACCCGGATACACCAGTAATTTATGGGGCCAGGTTATGTATGGCAAATATGAGTAATGCCCAATCAATTTGGGGGGTACCGGAAGTAGGAATGATCGGTGCCGGTTCCGTCCAACTGGCCAAATATTATGGTCTGCCATCTGACGTTTATGGATACTCTTCTTCCTCCTGTACCCATGATCTGCAACTGGCAGCAGAGGCTTCTGTCAATGGACTGCTACCTTTATTAGCCGGCGCAAATATTATCTCAGGTTTTGGCAGTTTCGGTAGTGGCTATTTAGCTTCATTTGAAGATTTGGTTTTTGATAATGAATTGTTTGGTATGCATCTGAGAACCAGTCAGGGGTTAAAGATTGATGCTGACCATCTGGCAGTGGAAGTGATTGCGAATGCCATGGATGGGAAGGACTATTTTCTCCAGAAACATACCCTCAAACATTTACGAACGGGGGAATTGTCTAAACCGAAAATTGGCTTGTATGGGTTGATAAAAGACTGGGAAGAAAAAGAAGGTTCCAAAGACTTTAGAGAAAAAGCCAGGGAAGAAGTTAAACGGATTTTGGCTCAAAACGAAGATCATCCCTTACCAGAAGCTGTTGATCATGAATTTGAGAAGATATTAAAAGCGGCAGAAACAGAGTTATGTTAATTGATCGATACCAAAATACAGCTGAAGCGCAATTTTAGTTTTGAACCAGGGAGCTGAATACAATGAGCAAAGAAATGGAGTGGCAGGACTATTTGAAGGAACATCGCCAGCGTTTTATTGATGAGCTGTTGGCGTTTATTAAAATACCCAGTATATCTGCCCAAACTGAATACGCTGACGATGTTTATCGAGCTGGTGAATGGTTTGCACAACGATTAAAGGCAGCCGGATTAAATAATGTTCAGCTGATGCCCACTGGTGGACATCCGGTGGTTTATGGCGATTGGATTCAAAGTCCGGATCTTCCGACGATACTGATTTATGGCCACTTTGATGTACAACCTGTTGATCCTTTAGAACTTTGGAAGTTACCACCGTTTGAAGCGAGTATTGTAAATGACTGTATTTATGGCAGGGGAGCTTCTGATGACAAAGGAAATCTACTGTCCCCGGTAGCTGCTGTTGAAGCATTGTTACAAACCACCGATCAGCTTCCTGTTAATGTAAAATTTTTTGCTGAAGGTCAGGAGGAAATCGGCAGCCCACAATTGCCGCAGTTTATAGCTGAGAACAAAGAATTACTGGCTTGTGATCTGGTGGTTAGTGCTGATGGACTGCAATGGTCAGTTGATCAACCTTCGATTGAAGTTGCATTGCGAGGTATGATAGTATTGGAGGTACGGGTGCTGGGGCCTGAGAAAGATTTACATTCCGGTTTATATGGTGGTATGGTTCAGAACCCGATTCATGCCCTGGCCCATCTGGTCGCCTCTTTCCATGATGAAAACGGGCGGGTGACAGTTGCCGGGTTCTATGATGATGTTGAAGAACTATCAGCTATGGAACGTGAACAGATGGCTAAGATACCATTTGACGATCAGGAATTGAAAGAGCGATTTCAAGTGGATTCATTGTTTGGTGAGTTCGGTTACTCATCCATTGAAAGAATCTGGTCCAGGCCTACTTTGGAAATTTGTGGCATTGCAGGTGGCTATCAGGGAGAAGGAATTAAAGGAATTGTCCCGGCAGAAGCTATGATCAAACTCACTTGTCGATTGGCAGCCAGTCAGGATCCCCAAAAAATAACCCGGGCGATCCATAATCATGTAGCTAATTATACTTTACCGGGTGTCAAAATTAATATTCTGGAGGGGGAAGACAAAGGGGCTGGAGCCTATCGAATGCCTGTTGATCATCCGGGTAATTTAGCTGCCACCGGGATACTGACACAACTATATGGAAAGGAACCATTTGTAACGCGCAGTGGTGGTTCTATCCCGATTTGTGGGCTTTTCCTAAAAGAACTGCAGGCCTATACTGTTGGATTTAGTTTTAGCTATGAAGATGAGAATTTGCACAGCCCTAATGAGTTTTTTCGACTGGATAGCCTGGATAAGGGACAAAAAGGTTATGTGATGCTCCTGCATGAACTAGCCAAAACATTGAAAAAGTAATTTTTAAATTGGAGATACGACATGTCTGAAACTTATGACGCTATTGTGATTGGAGCTGGAGTTACCGGCTTAGCGATAGCCATTGAGCTTAGAAAAAATGGGCCGGTGGTTGGTCAAATTGTAGCGGAAATTATTGATGCTGTCGAAAAAGGCCATAACCATGATGAAGAAGCGGTTCAGGTTAAATTAAGGAATATTGATTTTACTTTGAATACCAGGATTTTCTCCAGAAACCGTGATATTATCAAAAACAGTACATTTTCCGTTTTAGGGTAAATATGCTGTGTTTGATAGCGATGAAAGTCTTTACTCAAATTTAAATGCTAATTTTTATGAGGCTTGATTTGGCGTCATCAAAGCTAATTTAAGAGACTTGATGCAACTTGATAAAAAAGATCGCACACCGAAATATATTCGCATTTATGATTGGGTCAATACGCTAATTAAGAGTGGGCAGTTGAGGACCGGAGATAAGATTCCCACTGAACCGGAAATTGCCCTTCAATTCGAGTCCAGCCGCATGACGGTTCGTAAAGCGATTGATCCGCTTGTGCGTGAAGGTCTCCTCGAAAGACGTCCGGGACAGGGGACTTATATTATATCGACGAGTACCACAAGATTGATTTATGATCCCAGCCAGCCGATCCGTTTTGCTGATGAAATGAAAAAAAGTAATACTCCCCATAGATTTGAAATCATCGATAAAGAGGTCGTAAAAGCCGATTCAAAAATTCAACAATACTTAAATCTGGACCCGGGACAAAAAGTGATTTGTCTGACAATGCTTCTTTTTGCCGATGAAGAACCGGTGATCATTGAACGCAATTATTATCCTTATAGACAATTTAAAGAACTTTTAAATATTGAAATAACGATACCACCATTCGTGTTGATCGCTGAAAAGTTTGATACTTATATCAAAAAAGTTCGTCAGTATATCAGTGCTGTCACTGCCGGTAATCTGGAAAGGAAAATGTTTAAAGTAGATTATCCTATTCCCTGTATCTATCTGGAATGGATTTCCTGTCATGAAAATGGAATACCTTTTAGTGTGTCCCTGTGCTATTATCGGGGTGATGTTTTTAAATTTAAAATACCTACCAGTGAATTGGTTGGTTTGGATACCATCTAGCTGATTCATAAAAGTTCAAATAGCTGGTGAAATGAAATAGTTTTTTTACTGGTCTTTTATCTAGTATCTGAACGAAAAATAGGTAATTCGGGGACATGTACAATACTTAGCAAAGACTTAACCATGAAATACCAAATAGTTACGAGGATTGTGAGGCTTCGTAGCGATACCCCCCTAATTACTGGATTGATGCTTTTCCGTTCAAGGACTATTTAAGATCACAATAATCGAGGAGTTTGATAATGTTAACTGTATTTAAAAATGCTACTTTATTAAATGGGAAGGATGAGCAACCTGTTCCCGATTCAGTCCTGGCTATCGAAAATAATCAAATCATATTTGCCGGAAGCAATCAATTCTGGCAGGATAAACCTGAACAGCATTCCATCGATCTTAGTGGTAAATGGATTATTCCCGGATTGATCGATTGCCATATTCATATGGATCTCCATGGTTATAGTGATACCTTTCAGGAGAACCTGGTGGATGAAAAATTAAGAACGCTCAGAGCTGCCAAAGAAATGTCTGATACACTCAGGGCAGGGTTTACGACGGTTCGTAATGTAGGAACCGTCAATTATATCGATTTTGCTGTTAAAACAGGGATTGAAGCTGGGTATTTTATAGGTCCCCGCATCAGCACTGCGGGTAAAATAATTAGCATGACTTGCTCAGGCACCGAATATTTTGACGGGATGTATCGTATTGCCGATGGTGTTGATGAATGTCGTAAAGCGGCACGGGAACAACTAAAAGAGGGCGCTGACCTATTGAAGTTAATGGCTACCGGAGCAGTGATGAATCCAGGTGGTGTCCCGGGCGCACCTCAATTGAATGTAGATGAGATCAGAGCTGTGGTTGAAGAGGGTGAAAAATTAGGAAAACACACGGCCGCTCATGCACATGGTACCCAGGGTATCATCAATGCTGTAACAGCAGGTGTACACACTATCGAACATGGAACCATGGCAACTGATGAAGTGCTGGAAATCATGGCCAGCCATAAAACTTATCTGATACCAACCTTATCCTTACATGATCTGTTTGAAGCACATAGCGATCAAATACCCAGGTTCATAGTGGAAAAAAGCAGGGCAATGCAGGAACCCTATATCGAAATCGTTAAAAAGGCTGTCCGTATGGGTGTTCCCGTAGCAATGGGGACCGATGCCGGAACTAATTACAATTACCACGGGAAAAATGCTGCTGAGATTATTTACCTGGTTAAAAAAGAGATTATGAGTCCACTGCAGGCGATTACAGCAGCTACAAAAACAGCCTCTGAAGCGATTAGAATGGATCATGAAATAGGAACATTGGAGGTTGGCAAATTAGCGGATTTTATCGTTCTAAATAATAATCCACTGGATGATATTCAGATTTTGTCAAAAACTGATGAAATTGAAAGTGTTTACAAAAATGGGAAAGTAGTTAGTTGATTGCGCAGCTGTGGGTATAATACTCCGCCCCTTGGGGTGTTATGTCATCTCGAAGACTGAATTGCGATACTCTGGCGAGAATGAGAGATCTTGTCCTAAAAGAAAGATTTCTCCCCGCGGTCGAAATGACATGCAGCCATCCTACAGTTAATGTGGATACCTGTCCGCTTGCGGCGGGGTAGTTCATTGATGATTTTTGCCGAAGCACAGTCATGGTTTTTTAATTAACACTAATTGAAGTGAAACAATGATAAAAAAAACAACAGGGCTATTAACCGATCCGATTTATTTACAACACCAAACAGGTCTGCATCCTGAAAAGCCAGAACGATTGACGGCAACACTAGAAAAACTGCAATCCAGCTCTATTTGGGGTCAACTCAAAATAATTCCTGCTAAAATGCCTAAACCTGGTTTGATTGAATTGGTGCATGATTCAGATTACATATCTGAACTGGAAAGAAAAATTACCAGTGGTGTTGATTATGTTTATTCTCCGGATTGTACTGTTTCAGCTGAAACGTTTAAGGTTGCTCAAAATGCAGCCGGCGGTGCGCTATCACTAGTAGATCACCTCCTTGATGGAGAGATAAGTAATGGTTTCGGACTGATCCGACCTCCCGGTCATCATGCTGAGCAGAAACAGGCCATGGGATTTTGCTATTTCAATAATATTGCCATTTGTGCGGAATATTTAATTCAACATCAGGATTATAAACGCATTCTGATTATGGATTTTGATGTTCATCATGGAAATGGAACACAGCATTTTTTTGAAAGTCGATCTGATGTCTACTATTGCAGTATTCACGAGTCCCCACAAACTTGTTTTCCCGGTACTGGGTATCAATCGGAAAAGGGAATAGGTGCTGGTATCGGCTATACCTTGAATATGGCGATGAACGCCGGAGTAGGAGATACAGTGTATGCAGAAGTACTGGAAAATGTTTTTATGCCGGCCTGGGAATCTTTTAAACCTGAATTTGTACTGATTTCGGCAGGTTTTGATGCCCATTACCAGGATCCATTGGCGAGTATTGAAGTTACTAATAAATCTTTTGTTTTATATACAAAAGCGCTTTGCGACATTGCAGAACGCTTTTGCCAGGGGAAGTTGCTGAGTCTTTTGGAAGGTGGGTATAACCTGAAAGTCATGCCGGAACTCATTGAATCCCATATTTCCGTTTTATTGGACTCAGTTACCGGTTAAGGCTCAATTACATTCATACCAAACCCGGGCTAGCAAGCAAATTGATCCGGACACATTACGAACACTGAACTGCGATACTCTGGCCAGAATGAGAGGTCTATTCAATCAACCAAGATTATTTCAATAACACTGACGTTTGCTATAATCATGGATATTTTCACAATTTTGGTAGTTTAATAGACATTGAAATATTTGTCTGTTTTTGAAAGAAATAACATGAGAATATAGTAAGTTAATTGAATCATTAAAAAAGGATACTATATGTTTTTACCTCAGATTTACCTTGATCGAAGAAAACTATTAAAAAACCAGCTTCAATCAGGCGTTATTCTTTTTTTAGGAAATAATGAAAGCCCAATTAATTTTGCGGATAATTGTTATCCCTTCAGGCAAGATAGTACTTTTTTATATTATTGGGGACTTGATACACCTGGTCTGGCAGCAGTTATTGATATCGAGAATGATACTGAAATTATATTTGGAATTGACTATACCACCAACGATACTATTTGGATGGGTCCGCAACTGAGTTTAGAGGAGCAAGCCATAAATTGTGGTGTGAATGAGACACAACCCTCAAAGAATCTAAAAGCTTTCATTGATAAAGCGACTCTAAAAAAAAGGGAGGTGCATTATTTACCTCAATTTCGATCCGATAATATTTTAAAAACCGGACAATTAACCGGATTACCTTATGAAGTCGTTAACCAGCGTTTTTCAATAACACTTACGCAAGCTATTATTAGGCAAAGATTGATTAAAGCTGATATTGAGATTTCTCAGATAGAGTCGGCCATGGACATCACTGCACAAATGTTTTCTTTAGCCATGTCAACCACAATACCAGGGAAGTATGAATTTGAAATCATCGGCAGGGCAGAAGGTTTTGTATTCAGTAAAAATTGTAATCTTGCTTGTCCCTTTATCTTTTCAGTGCGTGGTGAACGATTACACGGCCATCTCCATCATTTAAAAATGAAATCCGGTGATTTAGTGGTCATGGATGGAGGCGTTGAATCTAATTTACATTATTCAAGTGATGTTACCCGATCATTTCCAGTTTCAGGGAAATTTACGATGCTTCAAAAAGAGATCTATCAAATTGTTTTGAATGCCAATAAAACAACCATAGCTACGCTGAAACCTGGGATCTTATTCCGGGATGCTCATTTACAGGCGGCCACTCTAATAACCAGGGGTTTGAAAGAATTAGGATTAATGGCAGGAGACCCGGAAGAAGCTGTATCCCAGGGAGCTCATGCACTTTTTTTTCCTCATGGTTTGGGACATCCTTTGGGACTGGATGTTCATGATCTGGAAAGTATGGGAGAAAACTTAGTGGGGTATGATCAGGAAATTCTGCGTAGCGAACAATTTGGTTTATCAAATTTACGATTTGGCAAAAGAATGGAAGAAAATATGGTTCAGACAGTTGAACCCGGAATTTATTTTATTCCGGAATTAATCCGGCAATGGCAGTCACAGAATAAATTTAAGGAATTTATTAACTATGATAAGGTCATTCCTTTAATCGGGTTTGGTGGAATTAGAATTGAAGATGATGTTTTAATTTCGGAATCTGGTTGTCGGAATTTAAGTGATCAAATCCCAAAAACAGTCACTGAAATTGAGTTAGCTTTGATGCAATAAATTGTCATCTCGATAGATCTCTCCTCATACTTCGTCGAGATGACAATTAGTAACAGTTTGATTTTAAAGGCACAAAATTCAAGTTCATTTACAGTTACCCAAACCGGTGCCCGGTAAGATGTTTGCAATGAACTTGTCTGAATCTGTAGGGTGGGCAGTTTTTTTTGCCCACGCTGAAACAACGCCGGATCCGCTTCGCTTGATCCGACCTACAGTTTCTGTAATACACTGTAATCATATGCAATAAATTCAAGTTCGTTAACAGCAGACAGCATCAATAATAGAATGACTACTGTTAATCATTTAAGCGTGGATATATGATTAAATTGTGTCAATATTTTCGGTAGGGAGATGGGTAAAGAGGTTGAAATTAGCTACTTGACAAACTGGTGGATACTTTCTAATTCTTTATTCTAAAAATGACCTCAAGTCACTTAATATTTTATCTCTTCATATTCTTTATTATAGATAGTAAGTATTTTAATAAAGTTGTTTTATGAAGATTTATTAAACTTCTCCAAGCTACTCATAGAAAATTGTTACAAAACTAACCAGAGATAAATCATGTTTTGGGAAAGAAATATTGAAACGCTGGAAAAAGACCAGTTACAGGTATTACAGTCGGAAAGATTAGCGCGTACTTTAAATCAGGCGGTTCAAGCCCCTTTTTATAAAAAAATTTTCGAGGAGTATCAGGTTGACCCTAAAAAAATTAAACGTTCTAGTGAAATAAAAAACCTACCCTTTACCACAAAACAGGATTTACGGGATAATGTCCCTTATGGATTGTTAACCATAGATCAAAAGGAGGTGATCAGGCTTCATTGTTCCAGTGGTACTACTGGAAACCCTATCGTGGTTTTTCATACCCGACATGACATCGATTCCTGGTCAAATTTAATGGCTAGATCACTTTTTGCAGCAGGTGTCAGGGATACGGACGTGTTCCAGAATATTTGTGGCTATGGTTTGTTTACTGGTGGTTTAGGTTTTCAATATGGCTGTGAAACCTTAGGGTGTTTGAGTATTCCGGCCGGTGCCGGAAATACCGCCAGACAAATAAAACTAATGCAGGATTATGGTACCACAGCGATACACGCGATTCCCAGCTATTTAAACCGTTTGCATGAATTTATTGTTGCCAAAGGGATGGATGCACGGAAAGATTTAAAATTAAAAAAAATGATGATCGGAGCTGAACCGTATACAGAAGAACAACGAGTTCGAATTCAGGAAATGTTTGGCATTAAAGCCTATAATTCTTATGGTTTAACCGAGATGAACGGTCCAGGGGTTGCTTTTGAGTGCGAATGTCAAAGTGGATTACATATCTGGGAAGATGCATACATTGTTGAGATTATAGATCCAAAAACTTTGGAACCAGTGCCTGATGGAGAGATAGGTGAACTGGTGATGACAACATTAGACCGTCATGCCGTCCCTATATTACGGTTCCGAACCCGGGATTTGACGCGTATTATTCCAGGGAAATGCGATTGTGGTAGAACCCATAAACGAATTGATCGTATTACCGGCAGAACGGATGATATGTTTATTGTAAAAGGATGTAATGTATTTCCAATGCAAGTCGAAGCAGTGTTGTTACAGATACCGGAAGTAGCTAACAATTATATGATTAAACTGGAGACCATTAATGATAATTCTGAAATGATTATCGAAGTAGAGGTACTAAGTAATTGGTTTCGAGGAGATATTGCCAGATTGGATGGTTTGAAAAAACAGATAGAACATGGTATTCGAAATGAAGTCCTGGTAAAACCGATTATTAGGATGGTAGAAGCCGGTTCATTACCGGTATCTGAAGGTAAGGCCGTTCGTGTTCAGGATTTAAGGAATTTAAATTAACTATAGCTATTTAATAATAGAGGTGGAATATGGCGTATCAGGTATCTATTTTTCTGGAAAATAAGATTGGCCATTTAAGAAAAATCACGACACTCCTGGCTGAAAATCAAATAAATATCCGGACCATGAATCTCACTCACACTTCTAATGATTGGGGTGTTTTGAACTTAATCGTTGATTTTCCGGATAAAGCCCATCAGGTTCTAAATTCGCAAAATTTTTCTGTAGCTTTGCGTGAAGTAATTGCACTTGAAATGGATGATCATCCGGGTGGGTTGGATAATTTGTTGGGCAAAGTTGAGGCTGCCGGTGTCAATTTCACAAATGCTTATAGTAGGATTTTGAAAGCGGGTGGGGAAGCTTTTTTAATTTTGGATTCAGCAGATACTGAACAAGCCAGAGAAAAATTAAAAAAATTAGGTTTAGCTCCATTGGATGATGAGACTGTCTATGGGAAATAGAAACTGAATTGATGTAGGAACTCCCTATTCCATGTTTTAACGGAGCAGGGAGTTTTTTGATGTTACTTACTGAGCCTTTTCTTTGACTTTACTGATTTTGGTTTCACCGGTGGACTGACCTGGGGCCGATTCCATCACATGGTGAATTTCAAAAATTCTGGCTTCGGGAAACAGTCCCTGTGTTTGGGATTGGATGTTGGTGAATGCTTTTTGAGCTTCTTCCCTCGTTTCATAAAAGCCGGCTCTGATGCGATAAAGGAAACCGCCTTCTTTAACTTTCTTTTGTGAGATATAGCTAAAGTCTACTAAAGATGTTAACTGACTCAAGTCATTGATAGCATCCGTTCGATTATCACGTTTGGAAAGTTGGATGATAAATGGCTTATTACGTTGGATACCGAAATCAATCAATTCTCCGTTAAGTTCGCTATAACTGGGAAGAACTGTCCAGTAATCGTGTGAAAACAGTCTTTTATTGGCGTAGCGTTCAACGATTTCCGCTCCAATTTTCTTACCTTCATTGCTGGTCTCGTAAAATCCGACACGGATACGATAAAAATATTGTAAATTACCGGTACTCTGACTCCTGATTTTTTCCCTGGTACGATATAAATAGGCGTAATATCCATCTTTAATCAGGAATTTCACAATATCGATTGCTAGTTCTAGCTGACTAACATTTAATGAAAGTAGTTGTAATGCGTAACGTTTTTTTCGCCTTTTTTTGAAACTGGTCTTATTTTTTTCGCCTTCTTCTGCTTTAACTACCAATCGCTTACCGGCATCAACCATAACTTTCCACTGCCCGGTTTCTTCTGACACGATCGTGTAATTGATCTTATCTCTATTTTGAATTAAAATAGTTTTCCATTTCCAGGCATCGTCTAAAACATTTTTCTTTTTAGCAATCTTCCATAAATTATCACCCTCTTCAACAATATATGAATTCTCCATTTCAGGATCAGACAATTCTTCATTGCCAACTGTTGGTGCTTCAATTCCTTCGATTGAATCGGGTGGAACAATTTGTTCGATAACGATTTGTCCTTCAACTGGAATTTCATCGCTTTCTTCTGAGCTATCGGCTTGTTCGAAAATGATATTTTGTTGATTGCTTTCAATTTCAATTTGGCCTGTGTTATCCGGGTCGGTGGATTGTATTACTTCATTTTCGTTGTATTCTGAGTAATTCTCATCCTCATCCGTGCTGGTTAGCTCCAGGGTTAATAAAATGATCAACGCCAGTAGGGCAACTAGAGGAATTCCCCAGATAGCAATTTTTTTAATGGATTGGTTTGTTAATTGAGCCATAGTTTCTTAATGTTTTTGTTAACAATCTTAATTGGTTGTAACCAATTATCTGCAATTCTTTAATTATTCAAGCTATCGTGTGGATAAAGCATTTGTCAATGGATTATTCCTGAATATTTGTCTAAAAATCAAAGTTAATAGAGCTTTTTTCATTGTTTACAGACTAGGGTTCAGGTTATTTTCCATGCCTTAATCATGCCTTAGTTATCAAACAGGAATATAATTTCCAGTGTTTACCGGAAATTTCCAATTTTTTATTTATTCTTCCCTGAAAAAGGTTAAAATAAAGAGGCTTTTTATGTTTATGCGTTTCATAGTGATCAAAATACCTGATAATGGATAAAACACCCGTCTATAGAACTATTTATTTGAAAACGTCATGAACAATTAATGTGCTGAGTCTGCTTTTAGGAGACGCATTCAATGCAAAATAATCACTATCAAATTTAATTCCATTTTTAAAATGTTGAAGGCCGGTATAAGCAATCATTGCTGCATTATCAGTACAATTTTTACTGGAAGGGAAGAAGGCTTGAATTTTTCTTTTTCTGGCATAATCCGTCAATGTTGTTCGTATACCTGTGTTAGCCGCCACGCCACCCGTCACAGCTATTTGATCAACCTTTATAAATTTAAGGGCTTTTTTAAATCGTTCCAGAATAATCTGACTCACTACTTTTTGAAAACTGGCGCAAATATTCTGTACTGTTTTTTTCTGTTCGGAATCAGCAAAAGCCTCAAAAGCATTTATATTAATCAGTTGCATTTTTTCGATATAGGCTTTTCTGGTGATGGCTTCATTTCTAACAGCTGTTTTTAAGCCTGAGAAACTGAAATTAAGCGTTTTTTTACCTTTTAATGGTATTGGGAAATTGATATCTGCGATTGGTTGGCTAGATGCAATTTGGTCAATAACAGGGCCACCGGGGTATTGAAAACCCAGCATTTTAGCTACTTTATCAAAGGCTTCTCCCACGGCATCGTCAATTGTTTTACCCAGCAGAATATAATCATATAAATTTCTGGCATGTACCAGGTGGGTATGTCCACCGGAGGCAATTAAACCCAGATAGGGGAACTTTAATTCAGGATTATCTAAAAAAGGGGCCAGTAAATGCCCTTCCAGATGATCCACAGGAATCAAAGGGATATTATAAACCCAGGCCAGGCTTTTGGCGTAACTAACACCCACTAATAAAGACCCGATTAAACCGGGAGCATGGGTGACAGCAATGGCTTTCAGATGATTTGGATTGATGTGATATTTCTCAAAAACATATCGAATTAAGATAGGTAGACTGATTAAATGTTGACGACTGGCAATTTCCGGAACAACACCACCATATTTATCGTGAAAATTAATCTGACTGGAAATTTCATTGGCGACGATATTTCCGTGCATGTCCAGAATGGCAACAGCGGAATCATCACAGGAAGTTTCAATGCCCAGGATCATAAGTTATTTGAGGAATTAATCTAAGGATAATTGATAAAACTGAAAGCCGAAGACTAGAAACTGGGTAAATGTTCGTCAAGGTAAAGAAAGGAAAGAAAATATTAAAAGGTCAATAAACGGAATAGTTTATCGTTTATTGACCATGTTATTTGGTTTTTAAAACGTGAATTGAACACCAAGCGCCATTAAATTACCACTGAAGTCAACGTCGTCCGAACTTGAATTTTTACCTTTAATTTTTGTTGTGACGGCATGATAACTTAAATGAATATCAAATAATGGCAGTATCGGGACACCAAGTTGTAGATAATATTGAGAAGTGTTTCCGAACTCACTTTTAAAATAATCAGCGCAAGTATCACAGTCCACTTTGGCTTTTCCCATTCCTACACCGGCTGTAAAATTAATAACAGGAATCGGAAACAGATAGAAAATATCATACATTTCCGTTACTAATTTTGCATCGTCATCTTTAATTCCTGTTTCGTAGCTTTCGTATCCAAGACCTGGAAACAGAGGAATGCTGGCGTGTATCAGTAAACCACTAACACCGTCTGACTCAATTTTTGTTCCATTTGAATTTTTTGCATCATCAAATGTATGTTGAACGGGTACGCCAACGCTTAATGACAGAAATTCTGCATAAAGTGTGCTGCTAATTCCACTTAAAAACATCAATGCCGCGATTATTATCGTTATTTTTTTAATTGCCATGTTATCTCCTCCAAAAATTAAGAAAAAAAGAAAAAAGTTGGTTTGGAACTTAGTCTCCTCATTTTGTTTTAAAACTTATTAAAACCGGATTATCATAAATATGCAAATAACGTACTTTTTTTACTAAGTACAAATTAAAAGTCATGTTTGTACTCAATAGTGTCAAATATCAGTCTAAATTGCAATTCATAGTTTTCCCACGGTTATTTTTGAAATTACACCGATTATAGGGCATAGACTTGTCAGATTCTTTAGATTCTGAAATAGATGTGTTTGCTCAAATAAAAAATAGATTATTATAAATAACAAATGTGGATATTATGGCTATTGTTGAATTAGACTTAGTTAAAACGATTCAGTCCGATTGTGTTGAAAATTGGCATCATGTAACTCCGGAAGTAACACAAATCGGATTTTTAGGATTGATTGAAAAACAGCATTTACAAAATTATTTATTATGGCATGAAGAAGATAAAGCCAGAGATCCTAAAGCAGATGATAGTCAGATTGCCATCGTCAAACGAAATATTGATCAATTGAACCAGAAACGGAATGATTTAATTGAGGTGATCGACTCCAGAATATATGAATTGTTGGTGGAAAATAAAATTTTGATGGAACAAAGGTCACCGATGAATTCTGAAACCCCCGGAAACATGATTGATCGCTGTTCAATTATGTCGCTTAAAATTTATCACATGGCTGAACAAACCAGGCGTCAGAATGTGGTAGAAGAACACATTGAACAGGCAAAACAAAAAGTGCTCAGATTAACAAAGCAGCGAAATGATTTGTTTACTTGTTTATTCGACCTTTTTGAAGATATTGAAAAAGGCAAGCGGCACTTTAAGATTTATCATCAATTTAAAATGTATAATGATCCGGCTTTAAATCCTGAGATTTACAAAAAATAAACACAATGAATGCGAATATACCACAATTAAGTCAGTTCAAAATAGTTGTTTTTGATTTAGATGGAACTTTGTTAACACATGATTATCAACTGTTACATGAGAACCTGAATGCTGTTAACCAAATTAGAGAGATGGGGCTGCGTGTCACAATTGCAACAGGTAGAAGTTTCACCAGTGCGGAACCTTTTTTAAGACAATTGGATATTAAAGAGCCCATGGTTTTTAGCAATGGTTCGGTTTGTGATAACCCCGATACCGGAGAACGTGAAATTATTTCAGGTATTCCTTTAGAATCAGCTTTAATTGTTTTGATGTTGCTGGATCAATTTAAAGGCCTCTCTTTAAAAATTCATACGGCTGATGGTACTGTCTTAAAATCTAATG
>Ga0233431_1004219_pt1 | contig 15774 bp, 13 predicted proteins | sample SI_118_April2016_FD_179867 | JGI IMG/M metagenome (GOLD analysis project Ga0233431, IMG submission 179867) | Seawater microbial communities from Saanich Inlet, British Columbia, Canada - SI_118_April2016_200_MG | ecosystem: Environmental > Aquatic > Marine > Inlet | place: Canada: British...
TATTTTCATAACATTCACTCTTGTTGAATTGTTGATTTTATCTGTTTTATTCAGTTATTCACTCTATGACAGACAGGTAAATTGGCGAATGGGATTGCCAGCCAAACACCAGCTCGTGAGTCATCTTGACCTTACCGATTTTGCGATTTGGACCGAGGCCAGGTACACGAGACATCCTTCCCAGACGGACTTTTTTTCTCCATTTCAGGATTTCCCTTCATCTCTGGAACACTTCCCCGCCGGGTCTGTTATTGCCCCGGCCATGCATAGTGCAGGAGAAAGGCCTTGACCAAACATATCAAAATTCTTGAGCACGCCCTTTCTTCAATCGTCAGAAGACGTTTTAAAAATCTGGCTATTATTGTCGCTTTTGCATTCACAGTAGCAGCCCTTTCCACAATCATTTTTTTTACAGATTCTCTAAAAACTGAGGCCGAAAATATTCTTGCCAGTGCGCCTGATCTGATAGTGCAAAAAACAAAAGGGGGACGTCACGATCTTATTCCAATAGAGTATGCCGAGAAGATACAGATAATCCCAGGTGTTGGCGAGGTAACCCCCCGCTACTGGGGCTATTATTATGACGCTCTCACCAAAGCGAACTACACGCTGACGGGTTTAATGAGCAAGAAAAGTTCTCTTGAGTTAATTAATGGCAGGCTCCCTGAAACTAGAGGAGAAACAGCCATTGGAGCAGGGATTGCTGACATCAGAAACAGTGAAGTAGATGGTGAACTCATTCTTGTTAACAGTAGAAATCTGGGTGTGCTCTATAAAGTGGTCGGTGTTTTCACGGCAGACTCTGTCATGCTAACCAATGACCTGGTGGTGCTCAATAATGATGACATTATTGATTTTTTTGACTTCCCCGATGGAAAAGCCACGGATATAGCAGTCAGAGTATATAACAGCAGTGAGATACAAAATATCGCCTCTAAAGTAAAACGACTGTTCCCGGAGACCAGGCCGATAACCAAGAGTGAACTGGTTCGGACATATGACATGGTGTTCAATTGGCGCAGCGGTATGATGATAGCTGTATTCAGTGGAGCGATTATTGCCTTCTGCATTATGGCCTGGGACAAGGCCACAGGGATCAGTGCTGAAGAAAAGCAGGAAATAGGGATTCTCAAGGCAATTGGCTGGGATACGTCGGATGTTCTGGCCCTGAAGTTCTGGGAAGGATTCATCATAGCCTTAACCTCGTTTTTTCTTGGAGTTATTGCCGGTTTTATTCATGTCTTTTTTTTCGATTCTTCCATCCTTGCACCTATAATCAAGGGATGGTCCGTTCTGTTCCCTGACTTTCGCCTGACTCCCCATATTGATTTGTACCAGCTATTCGTTATGGGGTTTCTGATCATAACGCCCTATGTGGCCAGCACTATTATCCCAGCCTGGAAGACGGCCATAACCGATCCTGACACAGTGATGAGAGGATAACGTGGAAGAGGCGACAGTGATCCGAACCGAAAATGTAAAAAAGATCTATAATGCCGGGAAACCAGATGAACTTACGGCATTGCATACCATTTCAGTAGATATAGACAGAGAAAAGGTGACTGTTCTTCAGGGACCGAGCGGCTCGGGGAAGACTTCTCTCCTCAGCCTCATAGGCTGCATGTCACGCCCCACAGAAGGGCGGATTATCGTTGATGGTAAAGATATTGTTAAACTTCCGGAGAGATTTCTGACCAATATCAGGCGGAGGAAATTTGGATTTATTTTTCAGCAGTTTCATCTCATCAGAAATATAAGTGTACTGGAAAATATACTTCTTCCCCTCTACCCCCTTGATATGGGAATAGGCCCCATGAAAGAAAGGGCCCGGGCCGTCTTGAAAAAACTCAGGATTGAAAAAAAGAAAAATCTTAAGGTGAAAAGCCTCTCTGGAGGTGAACAACAGAGAGTTGCCATTGCAAGAGCCCTCATTAATGAACCGGAAATTATCATAGCGGATGAGCCCACGGCCCACCTCGACCGGAAATTGTCCGAAGAGTTCATTGATATCCTCATCTCTCTCCAGAAGGAAGGTAAAACCATTGTCATCGCTACCCATGACCCTTTTGTCTATGCACATCAGTGTGTCCATAAAACAATCAGCATGCAGGATGGGCGTATTGATAAGGTAACAGTACGGTGATCCTCCATCCGGGCATCCTTGCCCTTGTTCTCGGCGCTTCTTTTGTCTTTCTTATGACATTATTTTCTGCTGCTATTGGCGGTATAATTGTGCTGCGATGGGATTTTAACAGCAGTTCGTCATATCAGCTTTCACTGGAAAGAAGAACTTACCTGATCTCCACCATTATGAACTATGTGCTGGGATTTCAGGCTGTTTCCCTTTTTCTGTTTTTATACGTGGTAGATGATCTGTACAAACTCTTTGTTGGGGCGATGTGCGCCACCGGCTCACTCAATGCAAATCCCATAGGATGGTATGCCCTCATATCTAAAATTGCTGCTTTTTTCTGTGCTGGTTTCTGGCTCGCTTTGAACTCAATAGATCAAAGAGCTGAAGACTACCCGCTGGTGAGGCTCAAATATATCCTGCTTCTCTGCATCACACCTCTTATGGGGTTGGATCTTTTTCTGCAGGTCGCATATTTTCTTGGACTGGATCCGGATATTATTACATCATGCTGCGGGTCTTTATTCAGTGAGTCAGGAAGTGGAGCTGCCAGCAGTATTGCGTCATTTCCTGTACATACCTCTATGATACTTTTTTATACTGTGGCAGGGTTGTTTTTTGCTAGCGGAGGTGGATGCCTTTATTCGAAGAAGGGGTGGCTGCGATATGCTTTTTCTGCTGTGGCTGCAGTGCTGTTTTTTTGCTCACTTGTTGCTATTATTTCATTTGCTTCTATTTATATTTATGAACTGCCTACCCACCACTGTCCTTTTGACATTATTCAGAAAGAGTACAGTTTTATTGGTTATCCTTTATATCTCAGTCTGTTTGGGACTATGTTCTTTGCAATTCTCCCAGGAGGTTTCCAGCCACTGAAAAAAAACACCTCCCTGAAAAGTATCATCACCATAAGTGAGAAAAAGTGGATCTGTCACGCAATGGGATGGGGAGGTATTTTTATTCTGTTAGTAAGTTACTCTGTACTTACCAGTAATCTCATTTATTTTTAATTACAGCTTTACCTCAAAGCCCATAACCGCATCAGGAAAGAGGAATACAGGCCGCTTTATCTGAATCGTCACTATCTCTCCATACTCCTTATACAAAAGAGACAGTTTGATATCATCGATGGTTTTAATTTCCTCACCATCAACTGACAAGATAATATCTTTTTCTTTCAACTCCGCATTCTTAGCACCACTGTGTGCATGGGAAAAACCGGCAATTGTCAATCCCTCATCACCTTCTTTCAACATAACTCCAAGAAGCGGAGACAATTTTCTTTCGATCGGAGGGGAGAAAAAAGCATAATCAGCAGCCTCTTCTTCCAACTCATTCTCCTTCACATTAACCACCACTGCCTGCTCAACATCAATTCGGCGAGCCACCCTTGGCGGCATCCCTGTATCTTTATAGACATGTCCAGAGCCAGCAATCACGATCACCTTTTTCTGGGGATTATCTTTCAGGTAATCGGCAACACTCTCGGCCATGGTTTCATCCCAGAGGGCCTGGGCCTGGACAAAATGGCCCATTTTATCGGCACTGAAGTGAGGGCCGCTGTGGCTCTGAAAAGCCTTGCCAAGTCTTTCCAGGTAACCGGCCAACCCAAGATCTCTTTCCTCAGGCAACCCTTCTTTCTCCTCATCAGACAAACCGCTTATTCCCCCCTTCCGAAAGGTATTACTGACAATTTCCTTGTCCAGGTTCAAGGCAATAACAGGCAATGAATTCCTGCGGGCAAAAGTCATGATGTCCCGATAAAGACGGTAGTCATAGCCCCAGTTTTTAAAATAGCTCGATTCTTTAAGAAATTCGCGTTCTTCCAGTTCGCCATTTATATATTTATCCAATGATTCTTGAGCGTTTTTATTAAACATCTCCATGCCGATAGCAAGGTCGGGATAACGCTTATGCATAGCCCGAACAACCCGAAGCTGCAGCTGGTGGTCAGCCTGATTTACATGTGTCTCACCAACATAGACAACCCTGGCAGAAACCAGATCATCCATAATTGCATCAAAACTACTCCGCTTCCCAACAACTACTCCAACCGGAGGCTGATCAAGCTGATATTCCTGACCTTGGGCTGTTTCCGGAATACGCTTTGTCTGAATCTTGCCATCCTCAAAATGCAGGTAGCCATACTTGCCGTAATGACGGAGCTTTGCTGTAACTGCTGCAACCTGCTCACTGCTGGCGGCTGCCATTAACACAGCAACACCATTGGCTTTTACTGGATTATCCCGAACATCAAGACTAAATCCAGTCTCCGCCATGTGTGGAGTAGCAAAAATTGACCGACAGGCCTTTGAGGTTGTTCCGAGAAAGAGTATTGCCTCCCCATTAAGCTGCTCATCATTGAACTCTTCTTCGGCAACTATGGTAACACCAATGCCAGCAAGCATATCTTCCATTGGCGTGAAAATATCTGCGGCATCATCCGCGATAACTGCAATCTTTTCTTCTGCACCCAGAAACCGAGACCAGACCGGCGGTACTTCTTCTGAAGAAAGCTGTCTCATGACGTCATAATTCGGGTCAATAATCAATTTCTGTGGATAATGGGCCAAATCCAGGTTCACAGACGTGCTGGCCCCGGTCGTCTCAATTATTTTTTCAATCACCCCACCCTCGGTTTCAACTCTGACCGGAACAGACAACTCATACGGTTCCTGATTTTTCTGAAGCAGGTCAAAGGTAAGAACTGTTGCACTCTCCTCTTCTTTAATATCAATCCTGGAGGCAAAAATATCGGGGATATCTGTCTGATTAAGCCATTGCTCAAAAAAAGATTCCAATTCAACCCCTGAAGCCTTAGTAAAGGATTCTTCAAGCTGCTTCCAGCCAGCATACTGATATTTATTTTTCTCATAAAAATTTCGGAGAGCTTCAATAAACTTTTCCTGTCCTATTTTCTGCCGGAGCATATGAAAAATCATGCTGGTCTTATTATAACCCACAGCGCGATTAGCCTGACTTTCCGGACCGTGATCACCGGCACTTTTAAACGCCATGACGCTCATCTCATTGTCAGCTGGAACATGGCTCATATACTTGACCATCTGATCTTTTCGAAAAACATCACCCTCGCCCCTATCTTCTTTAAAGGCATGATCTGCCAGATACGTTGTCAGCCCTTCACACCAGTTTCCCTCCTCATAATCAACATTAACCGCATTCCCAAACCAGCTATGAAGAACTTCATGGCCAAGTGATGTGTTTACGATGAAAGGAAGACGAACCACACTTTGACCCAGTAAAGTGAAGGTGGGCATGGCAAACCCTGTTGGCAGGCGATTTTCAACTATGGAATAACGGGGATACGGATATGGAGCTATAAGTTTTTCATATCGCTCCAGGTACTGCTTTGTCTTGTGCCGATATCCTGCAGCCAGATCCTTATCTTCCTCAAAAAAATAAGAAGTAAGAATCTCCCCATCACCAAAGTCTTCCTGTTCAACGACATAAGGTCCTGCTACAAAATGGACAAAGGAAAGTGGACGGCTAAAAGAAAAATGAACTTTCTTGCCATCAGGAGTCCGCTCCGTTGTAATATCATCTGCTTCAGATATTGCTGAAAAATCATTTGGAATCAATGCGGTCAAATCCATTACACTTTCTTCCATGGTCAGCGGGTACCAGACATCAAGCATAACGATACCCTTAGCAGAAAGAAGACTTCGCTGGCCCCCTGGACTTTCAGGGAACACCTTACTATATGAAATGACCACTTCCTGTCCAGATGAAGCTGCCGGTATTACCAAAAGATTATCTTCATCCAGCTGTATATCTACCCTCTCTTTATTGACCAGAATTTCATCAATAACAAGAGAACCTGTTTGCAGACTGATACCGCGATCAGAATCAAGGGCAATGCGTGACACACCGCGCAAAGTATTTTTTTCAAGCTCAAAAGAGACTGAAACCCTGTTAACCAGGTTTCCTGCTGAGGCATTGGACTTGACACTACCCACATGAAAAAAAATCATAGCAATAAAGAGTGGCAGGATATAACGAAAATGCACCAAAAAAAAGTTGGAAGAACTTGTATTCATATAAATAATCCTTTTTCTAGAAAATTAGTAACTATTCAGCAAAAACCTTATAGCTTCTAAAACCACCGAGATGTAACTGTTCAGCAGTGCTCCAGGTAAGCGCAGACTCCGGATGCGCACAAGCAGGCCATCGAACTATATAGCCATATGTGAGAAGGCCTGATCGTGTGTAGATGGGGTACTGCTGAACAGTTACGAAAATTATTGATTTTATGCTCTATGTTGGAGTCCCTGCCAAAGTTAAGTGTTCCATTTTATCCACTTACCAAACTCTTTTTCAACAACTCTTCTTTTCGCAAATAGTCAAAAAAATAAAAATCTATTTCCAGTTGATAATATTGACTACAACTCTTTCCATAATTAATATTGAGTATAGAGAAAACTACTTTTATTTGTGGGACACCGCAAGGCTAATAACCTTAAGGCCTCCCTCCTCAGACAACAGGATCATTAGGAAACATTTTGACATAAAGGGAAGATATGAGTTTTGAAAAAGAATGGGATTTAGAGATGGCTATGGCTGTGCTGGAGAATAAAACGGTGGATAGCAAGACCTGGGCAGAAGCAGTTGAATGGCTTCTTCTTTATGGACCACCCCATATACAGGAACTACTTGGTCAAGCCTCAAATACCGCGACAGGTGAATGCTTTCCGGAACTACAGCCCACCGGCTATGCAGATGATGGCCAACCCATATACGATCTGCAGGCCATTGCCGATTCACTGGGGATTAGCAAGGAAGAAGTAGCCAAAAAGCTGGCAGAAAAGGAAATAAAGCAGGGCGTGAGACATCTCTTTGACAAAAAAGAAACCAATAAAATCCACTAGGTGTACTTTTCTTCTGGATCTGAGCAACAATCTATAGATTGAAATAAAAAAACCCCCTTCCCTAATAAGGGTCGGGGGTTAAACATAGTTATGTTTCAAGCTGAAAACTTCTGCCTATCTTCTGCCTTTTTTATAATTTTTCACATATTTTTTCTTACACAGTTTTTTCCTTCCTCGTTTAAAAACTGTCACAGTTTCATTTGCCTCAAAGGCCATACCATCCTGTTCACCAGAGACAACAAGATCGATAGTTGCCGGGAGTTGAATCATACTTTCTCGAACGATATTTTTTAATATTTTCTTGCTGAATTTAACCACTAGAGAGTCTTCTTCTAGTAATGAGAAGTCCGCCTCCATGTACGCTCCCAAAGCCCTCAGCTCAAGTGTATTTCTGTCTATACCTTCAACGCCACTCCCTGTGGATGATTCCAGTCGACATGTAAAATAGTTCCCTTTGGCTTTAATGTTTAATTTGTCCAGGTCACACTGGGCGTACACTTCAGGCTCCTCCAACACTACAGGGTCGTCTTCAATAGGGTCAGCCATAGATGTTAAGCAGGTATCAAACTCCTGGTCACAGGTATATTCCAAGTCACAACTGGAAGAACTGGCAGAGGGGGCACAATTTACACATTCTAACCACCGGTCCCACAAGTTATCACCGCCAGCATTCAAAATTGCATCACATTCAATACTAGTAGGGCATACAACAGTTTCAGCACTGCATGCAGCCTGGTAATCTGCATCGCAGAGATCAAATTGCTCCTGGCAGCATCCTGAGATGTCAACACCCAAAGTTCCTTCTGTTGACATAGCGTCCTGGACCTCTAGGGTATCACTGACAAATAGAAAAGTTGTTACTCTGTTATATGCATTACATGCCGGGATTTCAACTTGGCCTAATGTTGTTTCTGTCTCACACCCTGCAGTCCCTTCAGAAACAAAAAAATGTATATGAAGTGTGTCATCAAGTAACGTTGTTTCAAACGAGTCAACACTGCCATCCTCACACAGCGGCCCTGTGACCTCCACAGTCCTGCCGGTTGGAAAGCTAATACTCGTTATACCGGCAGCCCAAGCAAAATGTGCGCACATTACCGTTACAACTCCTGACAAGATAAAAATTTTAAGTTGATTCATACCCTACTCTCCTTTAATTTTTTTTCACATTCCAAGAAGATTTGTAAAAAAATTAACAATATATTTATTGTTCTCTAAGACAGAATTGACAGAACAACAGCCGTCTTAATGCGACATAGCAGCATTCCAACCAAAATCTTCCGAGTGCGCTCACCTTGACATTCGCAGTTAGCAGAGTAGTTTTGCAAAATAAGGACCACAGCACAGAAGAGCACATTCCCCTTTAAGATAAAGGAGTTATCTCCGCTAAGACCGAAAACCTTATCGTAAATTATTTTTACACATCACAATTTTTAAAAACTATTGCCCATTGTTTTTCACTGAGAGACATGAATAAAAATTGGTTGGTATGCTTATTGGCGTCCATACTTCTCTATGCCGCAGAACGTATTGAAAAAGCTTTTAATGAGGAAAAAACATGGAACGTAGGGGAGAGAAATCAAATAGAGGAGCAAATGCCTGATTAGCAAATCAGAAATCCGTTGGAGCTATACTACTTGCTGCTAAACAAAAAAAACCTTTTAAGCCTTCTCAACAACGAAGACAATTCCGTCGGACTGTTCGATCTTTGAGATAACTTTGCCGTCAGCAAAAGCAATAACACGGTCCATTTTGCCCACAGTACCTGCTTCACAGATGAAGCTGAACGTGCTGCCACTGGAAAAGTTTTTCAGACGCAACCTTGCATCCTTGAATCCTTTTCAACAGTCACCTCGATAATCAAGAATTCCATCGCCGACCATATTGCCCTCTTTTGTTATCAGCCCTTTAAAGCAAAAGGGTGGAAATACCTACTCCACTCTACTGCGCTTCTCAGGGTTGAGCTGTTTTCTTTCACTAGCCATCAACCACCTGAGAGAAAGCGCACCTGGTTTGCAGATTTCCACACATTCACCGCAATTCCAACAATAAAAAGAGCCTCCTTCTTTCAGGGCAGGATTAAGTCCAAGTGGACAAGAGAGCTGGCACAATCCACACTCTGTGCACGCCTCCTGTTCATGATAAATTTTTAATTTTCTCCGACCACCGATAAAGGCAAGCAGGGCTCCAAGAGGACAGAAATAGCGGCAGAAAAATCGACGCGTAACGAGATTAGCCAGGAGAACAGCAACAACAATAAGTCCTTCTATGGCCAGAACATGAAAGAATACTGCTCGCATGATTTCTCTTCCAATCAAACCGGGGGGAGAGACAATAACAAACACCGGGGCCCCGAGAATCAGGGCAAGAAGAATATCAGCGATTAGAACGAACCAGATGATCTGTCTTGGCAGAAGAACCTTGTCTTTCTTTCTTTTCTTTCTCGTAAAAAAAAGGAAAATACGATCACTCATATCAGAAAGAAAATGGACCGGACAAATCCAGCCACAAAATACACGGCCCAGAAAAAAAGCGACCAGAACAGGCACAACCATACCGATTATCAAGGGCAGGTAGATAATTTTTGCCACCAGCAGGCTTTCAAGACCTTCCAGAGGAGAAACAAACCAGAGATTGCCTATCCCCAGAGACTGATACCAACCCTGAATAAAATGTATCTGAAAATAATAATTCAGAAGCGGAGTTATGATAAGAAGGAGAAATGCACCTGTTTGGATAAGAAGGCGCCATCGGCGAATACGCTGTCTAGGAATTTCTTTTTCCTGATTTACCATGCCGTTCTATGCTCCCCATCCTTTTTTAGAATGCCGCACATGAATAAACATTGATCATAACTATTAAGCAAGAAGCTCTTAAGTATCCTAAACACCTTACTATAACTGCTCAGCAGTGCTCCCGATGTGTGCAAGCAAGATGGCGAACTATAGTAACTCTATGTGAGCCAGCCTGATCGCGTACCCCAAGGGCATTTCTGTTGGGCACACAGATGGGGTGCTGCTGAACAGTTACCAGAGATCACCATTTTACTATGGCACTGGCAAATAAAGGCTCAATGTTAATTGCCTTTTCACCGTTTTCAGCAGTGAAAGGACAGGCATGGGTGCAGACACCACAGCCCGTGCAGTGGTCTTCGAGCACCACCGGCTTTAACTCTTTCAGACTAATGGCCTTATCTTTAAAGGGGCAGACGTCATAGCACGTTCGACACAATGTCCTTTCCTGCCACGCGAAACACTGATGTTTGTTAACAACTGCCAGGCCCATTCGTGTCTGCTTCTGACTGATCTTTTGCAATGTTCCTGTGGGGCACACCAGGACACATTTCATGCAGAGATAGCAGGGAACTTTTTCGGCAAAAACAAGAGGGGTTCCAGCATAAACCCCGCTTCGGGAATCAAGGGGAATAATAGATTTGTAAGGGCAAACCTCAACACATCGTCCACAGCGAATACATTTCCCTGCAAAAATCTCCTCAGGAACAGCTCCAGGTGGCCGCAACCTGTTACGTGTTACCGGCGAACTTAATATTTTTTTTGCCCGTACAGGCGCTGGCAGCATCAGCAAGCAAGCGGCGCCGGAAAGAACTTTTAAAAAAGAACGTCGCTTCACGCGGTAATCTCAGTCTCTGTGTCACGGATAGCCTGAAACAAATCATGTCCGGCAGTATCCAATACACCCTCCCCTTCATCTTCCACGTTGATATATGTGAGTCCCACCGTTAAAACGAACTCCAACTTATTAAGATCATCGACAACCTTCTGCATCTCTTTAGAAGTTTCAGTATCGATTACCGCAACAATATTTCCATGATCATCACTGCCATGTACTTCAAGGCAAGAAATGTCGGAGAGATACTTCAGGGCCTCAATACTGTTCTCAGGGTCTATATTAATTATAAATCCGCCAATAGGCATACACGGTCCTCCAATATGTTAAAAAAAGAGCCACAAATAAGGCAGGATAGCGCCTCAATGCGGCTCTTTTACATCAGCACTGCATCGCAGGCCTAAACAATGTACGGCTTCAGAGCTTTAGGCCCAGAAACTCGATTGATCTTACACGCACAGATTTTAAATTCAGGCTCTTTAGATCCTGGGTCGAAGGCATCTTTAGTTACCTTGTTAATCATTCGATCCGGATGCATATCATGCCAGTAGACAAAAACCATACCCTCAATGGGGCCTTCGTATACTTTGGCCGGCAGAGTGTTTGTTCCACGTCGGGATGTCACCTCAACCATATCATTTGGCCTGATACCGTGCTTCTTGGCATCCTTAGGATTAATCTCTACATAAGCGTATGGATTTGCACGCAGCAACTCAGGAATACGGCCTGTCATACTGGTTGTATGCCAGTGATCAACAATGCGACCTGTGGAGAGATAGAAAGGATAATCGGCATCCGGAACCTCTTCCGGAGATGCCTGTTCCCTCAGCCATATCCACAACTTCCGATCCGGATGGGCATGACCATAAAACTGATACGGCTTATCATCTTTTGCCTCACTGTCAGCCATGGGATCCATACCACGAACAAATTTCTTCACTGTTCCGCCTGTAAGGGCAAAGGCCTCGGTAGCAGCCGGCCACTGGACACCATCTGCCATCTGCTCAAGCACCTTATACGTTGCACCGCGCAAATCATTATCACGACCCTTGGTCAGCTTCTGGGTATATTCATCCCAGATTGCCTTGGGCAAAGCATAATCCGGCTCCAGCCCTTCAAACGGCGCTATGCACTGGGAAATAACAGGATCATTCATCTTAGTTGCAAGCTTCTTGGCCCACTCCCGGACGATCCACACTTCAGGCATAGCACCCTTGGGCGCATCAACAGCCTTTACCGTGATCTGCGAACGACGTTCCGTACAGCCATACACCCCCGTTTTCTCAAAATGGAATGCTGTGGGCAATACCAGATTTGCCACTTCAGTTGTCAAGGTGGGGAAAATATCTGTGCAGACGATAAAGACATCTTCCCGCTGCATACCCTTGGTATACAGGTTGGTATTGGGGAGACTCTGAACAGGGCTCGTGCAATTTACCCAGAGGGCCTTTATTTTGCCTTTATTAACGGCAGAAAACATAGCCATGGTATGTAAGCCTGGTTTGGGAGGAATACGTCCATGTGGAATACCCCAGGCGTCCTCAACCTGATTACGCAATTTCTCTTTCTTTACCAAACGGTGACCAGGCAGAATATGGCAAAGTCCGCCACCTTCACGAACGCCACCACAGGCATTGGGCTGTCCGGTCATGGAAAGACTGTCGGCGCCCGGCTTCATGAGCTGGCCTGTAAGAATATGAAGATTATGTATCAGATTATTTGCCCAGACGCCACGTTTACGCTGGTTAATTCCCATTGTCCAGAGCGACATGGTTCCTTTAGAAGTCGCAAACCAACGGGCAGTTGTACGAATCATTTCTGGAGTAATATTTCCTTTACAGATTCGAGCGGCTTTCTCAGGGGTATAATCAGCGACAAATTTTTTATACGCCTCAAATTCTACCGAAACTTTCTTCCCCTGTTTAAATGTTACATAATCATTGAGAAAAGCCTTATCATGCAGATCTTCTTCAATGATTACCTGCGCCATGGCATTAAGCAGGGCAAGGTCCGTACCAGGATCAAACTGCAGGTGGAGATCAGCTATTCGTGAAGTCTGGGAGAACCTCGGATCAGCATTGATAAACTTGACTGTTTTCTTGTTATCAAGCTTACGCCTCATAAGACGGCGAAAGATAACAGGGTGAGCCTCTGCAAGGTTACTGCCGATAAGGAAAAAACAGTGTGCCTTCTCAATGTCTGCATAGCCTCCGATCGGTTCATCAGCACCAAAGGAAGTGAGGTAACCACCAACAGCACTGGCCATACACAATCGTGGGTTTCCTTCAACATTATTTGTTTGCAAGCCACCGCGGAACACTTTTTGAAAAATATATGTTTCCTCTGTGAGAGCCTGACCTGAACCATAATATCCTACAGCATTACTGCCATCTTTTTTAACAGTACCTGCAAATTTTGATGCGGCAATATCCAGAGCTTTATCCCAGGATATTTCTTTAAATTTATCTGTTTTCTTTTCCCGATACAGTGGTTTAGTCAACCGATCAGGATGGTCCATGCATTTATAAAAAAGCATACCTTTCATACAAACATAACCGAAATTAGTCCGGGAATCAGGTACCCCTCTCAGCGCAACAGCTTTACCGTTGTTTACTCCCATTTCTACTCGACACCCAGCGCCACAGAGCCGGCAGGACCCCCGGTGCCAGGATTGGACATCAGCCGCCTCAGCAACACCTATCCTTTCATACGGGAGATTCATTCCCACATAGGATGCCGCACTCAGGGCAGCAGTTTTTTTGAGAAATTCTCTTCTCGTCTGGGCCATGATATCTATCCTCCTATTTGACGTATTCGCAGATAAGAGCAAACTTCGAAAAACGCTCATACGCCGCGTGAATCTTTTTTAACCACTTGATATTGTTGGTGGCGATAATTCAAATTACGACTTTTACGAGTTCATCTTATTTCTTAACTTTAAAGCTATGGACTGGGTGACACTGCCAGCAAGGCTTATCCGTGGGACATTTCTCTAAAGCTCCAGCATGACAAAAACCACAGGTACTCCTCTCTGGGACTGTTCGAAGATCCTCATAAGTACCGTGGCACTGATAGCATTTCACCATGCCGATACCATGGCCTGAGTTGTACCACTCATCGTAAATATCCGGAGTTTCATTTTGATGGCATGCAGAACATGGCGTCAACTTCTCTTGCTCTGTCATTACAGGGTGGCCACTGTCTTTTGCCAATGCACTTCCAAAGAGAATGGGACATGTGCTACTCATAAAAGCAACAACTGCGACCAGGAGAATGGACACGATAATTTTACACTTCACTGGGACCTCCTTTTCAATTTCGTATGACTATTGATAAAAGAAAAGCTGATAAAGGCCCAGGCCCACCAGCTCCTCCTCCCTTTTGATAGTATAAAAAAGGAAAAGCGAGTTAAAAAGGCAGCCTTTTTGAACAAGGGAAAGAAGAGAGATGCGGCTAACAGACTGGTACAGACTGCCCTTTCAACTCACTATGAAAAGAATACTTTGCAACACCCATACCAGACGTAACAAAACAGGGAGATCTTTCTAAGATTCAGTGATACTGAGGGATTAGAGAGAAAGGAAAAACATATAAATTGTATAGAAAGGGCGGAGTGCTACCGGAAGGTTACAATAGGAGAGAGACTTACGTTACGAAAAGGTAACATGACGTGTTGAGACACTCAGATTAAAACATTCACTGGCAATCTCACTCTCATAAAAAAAACCCAAATAAATGACCCGGCCCAAGATGTATTAAAAAAAAAATTCCCGTTACACGGGAAGGTACCTTGAGAAATTAGATTTTTCAAGGTGGCCCAGAGTCAAAAATTAACCTCTCTAGTTTTTTTTTTACCTTAGGACTAGAATTCTTAAGAAAGAGTATGATATAAAAGGGTATGGGAACTTTAGGATCTATACTTGAAATCGGCAATATCACCTTCTTCCTTGTTGTCTTTATGGCATTGGCCTCAATACCAAAGCTCTGGACAAGAATAGAAGCCCGGAAACTCAGAGAAGAAACTGAAAAATTAGTAAAAATAGTCGAGAGGCTTGAGCTTGGAAAAGAAATGGAAAAAACACCGTATTAAGTCCAGATGAACCCCCTAACCATAATCACTATACTTATCCTGATTGCCTTTGGGATATTCTTCATGAATGGATTTTGTGAATTCCTAAAGTAGCCGTTATATAAACAATTTTTAAAAGCCCTGACTGGGTTTGTTCTTGAAGACCTACGGTTTTTAACTGTCTGAAATTAAGAGAGTAAGTCAATAATATTTGGCACCCAATATACTTGAACAAAAAAACATCTTGCCTGGCAGCCAACAGAGCAAATTCATTCCCTTCAACGGGATAAACTTGGTCCCCTTGCTCTATTTCCCCTTTTTCATCTTTTATTCGGTTTTAACTCAATCCAAGACATCTTAAGGGTACCTTGAAAAATTAGATTTTTCGTTCAAGATCAAGGCAATTTTTCAAGGTGGTCTTAAATTTTACTGGCAGTTAGCAGAATGGAGTCCGCTACTGGGCCTTTCTGACAGGTAAAGCTCTAAAACCGTTTGACGATTTCTTCGAGAAAGTGTTGATTTCTCCACTCATAAAAAATATCGTCCGAGCTCTTTCTTTTCGTCGGGTATCTGCCGACCAAGGACAGGAACCTGAAAGCGTTATCGGGTCGAAAGTTAAGAATCGTTTTGTGGAATCTTGATCGTAGATTGTTCTAAGCTCACCTAACGTTGGCAATCTCCAATCGGTATGACCTCCTGCCGAATAATTCTCACAGTATGATTTCGCTGCATCCCAATTTGTATCAACCCCGTTATCCTTGATAGCCCACATCAGACCAGTTTCTGTATCAAGCACAATGTTGTCTCCAGATACTACAAAACGATTCCCCTGATTTGGATCAGCTGCCTCGCAGCTTAAGCAGCAAAACCAAGCAAACAATATAGCCAAACAGATTATTCTACATTGTTTTTTCATCTCTCTCTCCCTTTCCCTTGTCAATTCGATTCTCTTTTTCATTAAAAAAAACAACCTAGTGTCATGTCAAGTTTGATATGACGTAAAAAATGTGGTATATTTCTTCATAAACTACCATAGGAGGTGGATATGAAGAAATACACGG
>Ga0233431_1004226_pt1 | contig 15739 bp, 9 predicted proteins | sample SI_118_April2016_FD_179867 | JGI IMG/M metagenome (GOLD analysis project Ga0233431, IMG submission 179867) | Seawater microbial communities from Saanich Inlet, British Columbia, Canada - SI_118_April2016_200_MG | ecosystem: Environmental > Aquatic > Marine > Inlet | place: Canada: British...
CGTCGCAATCATCATAGTAGGCATTACCAAAACAAACACCGGCACAATCCATGTCTTCATTAAAGCCATCACATACGCCACAGTCATCTACATAGGCATCGCCACCGCAAACGCCAGCACAATCTTCTTCTGCTGTACCACCACATTCACCAGCACAATCTTCAACATTGGCGTCACAATCACACCAGCCTTCATCTTCTGGATACCAACAGTCTTCTTCGGCACCATAGTTACAAGCGGCATCATCATCACAAGTGGTAGGTTCAGGATCAAATAAATAACAGTCACCATAACTAACTCCATATGGATCTTCACCTGGTGGTGCACTTATGACACCATCAGTTATACAAGATTCCATATCAGTTACATCACTAAATTCAAGTACGGTTAATAAATCATTACCTGCTGGGATATAGGTAGAACCAAATACAAATCCAAGTACCGTTCCAGTTCCTGATGTGGATACCTGCCAACCACTAAGATCACCAGCACCACCAAAGGCACCTGTGAGAGATATACCGGAAACTACAAACTGGAAACCAGCCACCTCGCCAGGAGTGTCTAACCAGACTTCGGCAGTTCCAGCGTTAACATCTACAGCACCAAAGTATAAAGTAGCGCCATCAGGTTCACAGTCATTAGATGGATCATCATCACAAACGTCGCAATCATCATAGTAGGCATTACCAAAACAAACACCGGCACAATCCATGTCTTCATTAAAGCCATCACATACGCCACAGTCATCTACATAGGCATCGCCACCGCAAACGCCAGCACAATCTTCCATAGCATTGCCAAAACAGTCACCGGCACAATCCATGTCAGCATTAAATCCATCACATACACCGCAGTCATCTACAACAGCATCACCACCGCAGACACCAGCACAATCTTCATCTTCAGGTCCACCGGCATCACCTTCACACCAGTCATTACAACCTTCAGGATACACACATGAGCCGTCATCTTCAGTTGCATCAGGGTTATAATTACAAGCACCATCATCCATACAGCCTGGGAATCCATCGCCTAAGCTTAAGCAGTCACCAAGAAGAACATCATATGGATCTTCTCCAGGAGGACCACTTACAACGCCATCTGATAAGCATGATTCTACATCTGTAGTACCACTAAATGAGAGTACAGTCAAAAGGTCATCACCGGCAGGAATATAGGTAGAACCAAATACAAAACCCAGAACGGTACCACTGCCAGATGTCTGTACCTGCCAGCCACTTAGATTCCCAGCCCCACCGGAAGCACCAGTCAAAGCAAGACCGGAAACTTCAAATTGGAATCCAGCAACTGGACCTGGTGTATCAAGCCATATCTCAACCGTTCCAGCATCTACATCAAGGGCCCCATAATATATAGTCGCACCAGATGGTCCGCAGTCATTAGATGGATCATCATCACAAACGTCGCAATCATCATAGTAGGCATTACCAAAACATTCACCAGCACAATCCATGTCAGCATTGAAGCCGTTACAAACTCCGCAGTCATCTACAACAGCATCACCGCCGCAGACACCGGCACAATCCTCATCATCAGGACCACCAGCATCACCTTCGCACCAAAAATTGCAGCCCTCAGGAAAAACACAGGAGCCATCATCTTCAGTGGCATCAGGGTTAAAATTACAGGCAGAATCATCCATACAACCGGCAAGACCGCCTTCTGAGAAACAATCGCCATAGGCAACATCATATGGATCTTCACCTGGAGGACCAGATACTACACCATCGGAAATGCAGGCTTGCATTCCATCAAAATCAGAAAAGGATAAAATGGTAAGAGTTGAAAGGCCAGGTTGAATATATGTACTGCCAAATACAAATCCTAAAACAGTACCACTGCCAGATGTCTGTACCTGCCAGCCACTTAAATTTCCAGCACCACCTGAAGCACCTGTTAATGTGAAACCGCTCATGTTAAATTGAAAACCGGCAACTTCACCGGGTGTATCAATCATAATTTCTGCTGTTCCTGCGTTTAAATCCACTTCCCCAAAACTGAGTGTTGCAGTCTGAGAAAATGCTATTGTACAAATTGATACCAGTACTAATATACTGGTTAGCACACTTTTAATGGATTTCATCGATCCGATCTCCTTATTATTGTTTAAGTCTTCGTTGGTGATTGAACATGAACACTTGTATTCCAAAATGGTTATGAAGCGATACCGTTACAAACTATATATAATGGTATTAATATTGGTTGTCCAAATTAATTCAATATTTTTGAATAATGGACCAGAATTTATCATGATGGGTGATGTTATACAATACTAAAGATTGTATAAGTTCATTAATCAGCGCAATAATTGGCAGATTTGGGGCGTTTTATGGATACAAATATTTTTTATCAGGCAGATTTAGCAATTTTTTTATAAACTGGTTTTATGTTCTTTGTGATGACTGCTGCATTGATAACACAAGAATTTATATCTTTTTTTGAAGGGACTTCGTACATAATATCCAGCATAACCGATTCAAGAATTGATCTTAATGCCCGGGCGCCAGTTTTCCTTTTCATTGCTAATTTGGCAACTTCGCGAATGGCTGTTTTGGTGAATGTAAGCTGAACTCCTTCCATCTCAAACAATCGTATATATTGTTTGATGAGTGAGTTTCGTGGTTGTGTTAATATGGAGTTCATTGCTTCTTCGGTGAGTTCCTCCAAAGCAGTCGTTATCGGGAGTCGGCCAATCAATTCTGGAATAAATCCAAAATTTATCAAATCATCCGGACGGACATGTTTTAACAACTGATCCTCTTTTAATTTTTCTTTTATATCGCGGTCAAATCCGATTCCAGTGCCGGATACCCGTCGCTCTATATGTTTTTCCATGCCTACAAAAGCACCGCCACAAATAAATAAAATGTTTGAAGTGTTAATGGTAATGAGAGGTTGTTCAGGATGCTTTCGACCACCCTCAGGTGGTATCTTTGCCTCAGTTCCCTCTAGAATTTTCAACAGTGATTGTTGAACACCTTCCCCTGATACATCACGGGTAATAGAAACATTGCTATCCCGTTTGGCAATTTTGTCTATCTCATCAATATAAACAATACCCATTTGAGTGGCTTCAACATTATAATCAGCAGCATGGAACAGTCTGACGAGGATATTCTCCACATCTTCACCGACGTAACCTGCTTCAGTCAGAACGGTGGCATCGGCAATGGCAAATGGTACATCAAGTATCTTGGCAAGCGTTTTGGCAATAAGTGTTTTTCCAGTGCCAGATGGACCTAAAAGGAGAATATTGCTCTTTTCTAATTCTACATCATTGTTTGATTGTTCCTGAATCCGTTTATAGTGATTGTAAACGGCAACAGCCACTGCTTTTTTAGCGGCATTCTGGCCAATGATATATTTATCAAGTTCCTCTTTTATCTCCCTGGGAGTGTTTGTGTTTGCTGATGGATAGCTTGCAATAGGAGTTTTTCTTTCATCAATAATTTCCTGAGCAAATCCCACACATGACTCACAGATATATGATTCGATACCTTCAATAAGAAAACCTACATCTTTTTGTGGTAACCCACAAAAAGAACATAGAATATCCTCTTTATACTTGTTTGATCCTGATCTTGGCATAATCGATATTATCCTGGGTTATCGTTTCTTGACAATTTGATCAATAATACCATAATCCTTTGCCTGTTGAGCGGACATGAAATGGTCTCTATTTGTATCTTTTTCAATGGCTCTCACTGTTTTTCCAGTATTTCTTGCGAGGATTTTGTTCAATTTCTCCCGAAGAAATAATATCTCTTTTGTATGGATTTCTATATCCGTCGCCTGTCCCTGTACTCCACCCATTGGCTGGTGAATCATGACCCGAGAATTGGGTAAAGCCGAACGTTTACCTTCAGCTCCGGCACATAGAATAACTGCTGCCATTGATGCTGCCTGACCCATGCAAATAGTAGCAACATCCGGTTTAATGTATGACATCGTGTCCAAAATTCCAAATCCGGCAGTTATCACACCTCCGGGAGAATTTACATACATGTATATATCTTTTTCTGAATCTTCTGCTTCCAGGAATAACAATTGGGCAATAATTAAGCTGGAGACATAATCATTGATCCCAGTGCCAAGAAAAATTATACGCTCTTTTAACAAACGGGAATAGATATCAAACGCCCGTTCTCCATGAGCAGTTTGCTCAACTACCATCGGCACCAGCATATTGTTTTGGAATGTCATCTTAATTATCCTCTTTCATCTGATCGGTGGTTTTGATCACTTCTTTTATTTTAGCTTTGGATGCCAGAGTATTGAATAAGAGCTCTTCCAGCAGATCTTCTTTAAACTCTTCAAACTTATCTGATTTTTTGTAGATAGCCTCCACTTTATCAGCTGTCATGTTGAAGTTGGCTGCCAGACTTTCAAATTTAGCATCCATATGACTTTTTTCAATTTTTAGATCTTCAACTTTTATCAATTCATTTTTCACCATAATCCAGCGAAGACTATTATCGGCATGAGGTTTATAATCTTCCCTGATCTGTTGCTCATTTACCGGCATTCCCTGCTCTGCTTTTGCTTTGAATTCTTCAACAGCACCATCCAGATATCTGTCAATCATAGAAGTGGGAATATCAAATGGCGTATTTTTAATAAAATATTCAATGATATGATTATCACGACTTTTCTGATTGGTTTTATCTAGTTCGTGCTGGATTTCCTCATCTACCTTTGATTTTAATTGATCGAGATTTTCCACATCAGGCCGGACACCTTTTGCGAATTCATCACTTAGCTCAGGAAGAATAGACTTTCGAATCTCCTTTATGACAATTTCATAGGAAATTTTGTTTTCATTAACATCAGGATGGATTTTACAGGTATCTCCAGCTTTTTTACCCAGCATCTCATTTATATCCTTATCCTTAAAAATCGCTGGATCAATTTTTACAGTCTGATCAGCATGAATTTTCTGCGGATTCGGATTTCCAGATTCATCCAATTCAATCAGGTCACCAAATAGAAAATCATTTTCTGTTGAAGGACCTGGAATGGCTTCGTATTTAACAAAATTTTGCTGCAGTCTTTCCATAGATGTAACAAGATCATTTTCTGTTTTCTCTATGACAGTCAATTTAAATTTTAATTTAGTTCCATAATCCGGGAGTTGGAATGATGGTATAATCTCAAATTCTGCTTTAAAATGGAGATCTGAATTTTCATGAAAATGGAAATTATCAATTTTTGCCTTATTGATAGGCGTGAGACCATGATCCTGCAGCGCTTGATAATAATAATCGTTTAGGGCTTTGTCAGAAAATTCCATCTCAACGGCAGGCCCCATCTCTTTCTTAAAATATGGCATTGGCACTTTGCCTTTTCTAAATCCTTTTCTCTGATAATCGGAATGATATTTTTTGACCATAAGGGAGTAGTTTTCCTTCATTTCATCCCAGTCCACATGGATATCTAATTCCCGAGTATAGCTATTGATTTCTTTTACAACGGCTTTCATGTATTTCCTATATTTGTTAAAAATTCAAGCGTGTAATTTATTTGTGAAGATGTACGATATCCTATATCCTTTCATATCACAATATTGCACTACTTTATTATTAATTATCATATATCAGTCCGATTTCAAATATTATGATGCTATACAGGATGCAGACTCTGGCGGTTCATTTTCAAATTTGGTTGAGACGATTCAATAGCATGTTTAATTCTTAATAACTCTTCAATCATCGTTACCCTGAGGATAGGTTTGAATGGTAAATCCAGTAGAACATTATTATATGTACCATCGAGTTTATAAATTAGTTTTGTTCCATAACCTTCACTCTCTAACTGGTATGTACACTGATGAAAAAAACCCCTTTTTGAATTCAATGACGGTTCTTCAGTAATACATAAAATATTAGGAGGTTGGCAATGAGTGACAGCGACATTCATTATTGTTTTGGTGTAAAATATCTTGTGCTCAATCTGGAACTTAAGCCCTGTGATTGTACGATAGGATTCTGCTGAAACCTGATGATGATATCTGTTGAGCGATAATGCTTTGGTGATATCTGACATGAAGGCCCATACCACTGTTTTATCGCTTCGAATGAATATCTCAAGTTCAATATTAATCATGATTCATGAGAAAATTTAACCATTGAATATATGCTTAAATTATCAATTTTTTAATTATGTTTGCACATATAAAAAGAGGCCGTTCAATTGAACAGCCCCTTTTTTGTAGACATAGGATCAGTATTTTAGAGATTTACAATCGTCATCAAATATGCCCAGGTAGCATTGTCATCACCAGACATTAAGTCACCCGGCATGAACATCGAGAATCCACCAACAAATTTTACATTGTCATTATATTTTTTAATGAATGTAAGATCAATTTCACTGCCAAAATCAGTGTTACCATTTGAGTTGTCAAATTCAGATGTAAAAATATGATATGCAGCATTGATTTTAATGCCCATCATAGATAACCCACCCAATTTTATATGCATGTCATTTAGTCCTAATGATCGAGATGGTACTTCTTCTATAGTAACAACTTCAACCATTGTTGAGGTTGTTAATGTTTCATATTCTCCAAGATCATTTAATATGATTATATCTTCCAATTGTTCTTCGATGGTTGTAGTTACAATTGGATCAAAATTTTCTGCTGCATGGCTGGGTATATTCAGAAAATAATCCATGAAACCATAATATTTATGATTTGTGGCAAACAGGGTATTGAAAGCTTCATTATCGGCGGTATCAGGATCATCTCCACTTACATGATCATATCCAGCAGATAATTTTAAACCGTTTAGATCATAGGTAAAATTAAGGGCATAAAATAATCCGTTAAGATCATCACCACCTGCTTCACCATTCTGCATGGCAAATTCGGTTTCATGACTGAGGCCGGGAATAATCTGACCATTGGCATAAATCCCAAAAGTTCCGCGTTCATCATCCAATATATAGAATGCCTGTGTTTTATAATTCTCAAGTTTGAGATTACCATATACACCACGGACCCATACGTCAAGATCATCATCGCTATTTTCAGCTGTTTTAAAATTGATGAAATCAACATCCATCATGGCATTATGATAGGTGAAAATCATACCGTCAAAGCTTCTGCCGAAATTATGCCAACCTACAGCACCTATCAATCTTTGCGGTCCATAGACTGCTTCGAAGCGACCCAATTTTACATCAAGTGGTTTACCAAATAAATTTTTCATTTTTACAAAACCCTGATGAAGATCAAGATTATCAGCAGATGCATCCGTTAAAGTATTTGATTCTTCACCCATTTTTCTGGCATCCTGATATTGAAAAAAAGCTTCCAAATCTTCTGATGGATTAAAGGCGATATTTAGTCGAGTGCGAAGAAACTGATATGTATTCGCATCTGTATCGCTGTCAAAGTCTTTTGCTGAATATTCGTAACGATGTCTGAATTGACCGGATAACTTCACCGTTTCCCCTGCAAACAATGATAACCCAATGCTACAGACAATGATTATTGTTAACACTCTGTTCATATTTACTCCTGTTTTGATTAAACTTATTCCTGCTAAACTAATTGAGAAGATATTTTCATATCTTTATGCTTTTTAATTGCCACATAAATTAAGACATTCATAATTTATGACTCAAGCGTCATTAATATTTTTAATACTTAATTGTTAACCATTACTATAGGAAAAAAATGAAACAAACCATTAAAATAATCATGCTATTTTTGATTATTCTTTCGTTCGGATTCTCAGATCGAACCATTCCGAATGTTTTATCGGATGAAACGAAGGAATGCATGCAATGTCATAAAGAAGAAAATGCAAGTCTCTTTCAACAATGGGGAGCCAGTAAACATTACGGTGCCAATGTTGGATGTTATGAATGTCACCAGGCAGAAGAGGGAGATGTGGATGCCTTTGAACACGAAGATTATCTGATCTCCATTATTGTTTCACCAAAAGATTGTGCCAGATGTCATGAAACAGAAGTTGATGAATTCCTCAATTCTCATCACTCAAAAGCTGGTAGAATTATGGGTTCACTGGATAATGTACTGGCAGAAGTTGTTGAAGGTAATAGTAATTTTGTCACACCAGGATTTCCCCACGGCAATTCAGCTGCAGCAGTAAATGGTTGCTGGCAATGTCATGGAAGTCAGGTCAAAGTTCTTGCTGACGGCAGTCTCGATCCAGCTACCTGGCCAAATACCGGGATAGGTCGTATAAATCCAGATGGATCTGAGGGATCTTGCTCAGCCTGTCACCAAAGACATGAATTTTCAATTGCCCAGGCAAGACGGCCGGAAAATTGTGGTAAATGTCATATGGGCCCAGATCATCCTCAAAAAGAAATCTATGATGAATCCAAACACGGAATCAACTTCTACGCCAATGTTGACCGTATGAATCTTGGTTCTTCAAAATGGATAGTTGGTGAAGATTATTCTATTGCTCCAACATGTGCAACCTGTCATATGTCTGCAACTCAAAATCAGGATATTACTCATAATGTCGGTTTACGAATAAAATGGAATAATCGCCCGGTTCATTCAAAATTATCTCATGAAACAGATGCAAAATGGGGTCTTGCATCTGCCAGTGTCCATGCTGATACTCGTCGTGAAAATATGAATGACGTATGTACATCCTGCCATAATTCTAATTTTACTGACAATTTCTTTCTACAATATGAAGGACTCCTCACATTATATGATGAAAAATTTGCCACACCTGGTGAAAAATTATATAAAGCAGCAATTCCATTATTAAGATCTGATGCAGATGGAAACCATATTAAATTTAGCGAAAAAATCGATTTTATCTGGTTTGAAATCTGGCATCATGAGGGTAGAAGAGCCAGACATGGTGCATCTATGATGGCCCCTGATTATACACATTGGCATGGCACATACGAACTGGCGAAGAATTTCTATTCCGAGTTCATCCCTGAAATTGAAGAAATAATCGAAAGGGGTTTGCATTCAGACAGTAAGAAGGATAAAAATACTGCCAAGGAACTCCAAAAGTTATTAGATGATGTGATGGCTGGTGATAATCATAAATGGATTGATGGAAAAATGGATCCAGATGAAAAGAAACGAAGAAAAAAAGCTGCTGATGAGTTTAAAGCCCGATATAAATAAGGCTGTACAACTGTAATCAGTTTTTGATGGAAAAAAAGATAATTACCAAAGGGGCTGACAAATAAAGTCAGTCCCTTTTTTATTTAACAGAATCCTTGGTATTTAATGTGGAAGTCAACTATAAGATATTGATTACAAACCAATAAATCATTAATTAATTAACTTCAGATTCTAATCTCATCCCTTTATATACCTGGACTCTCCTCTTCATCCATCACTTCTACCTGTTTTTTCTCCGGTTTTAGAATGACGCCGCTGCCCGTTTGTCCATCAATCTTTATACGAAGCTGGTTACTAAACTCATAACAGGCAAGATATTTTGTTTCCATTAATATATTCTGGCGGTTCAGGCATTCCCAATTTATAAAGTCCAACGATGAGGCACCTGATTTAATTGTAAAATATCCAATCCGCATACTCGTAACATTTTGGAAAAAATGGCTGCCAAAGGATGGGTCAACCTTAAAGTCATCTAATTCCATTTCAACAATTACTTTCGCACCTGATATTTGATGCCAGCTTACAGGTATCCCAAGCCAGCGGTCGGCAGTCCCCCATCTCCCAGGACCAACAAGAACATATTTACCCTTCGATTTAATTATTGAATTCATTTGTTCAATTTCAGCGGCAATATCGAGTGTGGCAGATGCATCAAAATTGTCAGTTTTTACCACAATGATATGATGAACGTCATTTATAATGCCATCACCAAGGGCAGATATTGATTTAATAAGTATTTCCTCATTTGAATATTTTCCAATTTTGCCCAGACTCACACCGGATGTGGTTACCATGGGTTTAATCTGCAAAAGACAAAAATCCAAATCAATTTCAGAATTTTGACCGATATTTGCTGAGAACTCGATTTCAACGGGGCATCCCAATCCCTCTTCACCCATTTGCAAAAGGTCCTGAAGAATTTCAGCAAGTGGAAAAGCCTTCCATTTTAATATTGATGCGAAAGTTACTATGCGAACCCCTTCATATGACAATGAATCCCGTATCACATTATCCTGAGCACACACAACACTGGCAATATGCTTTAAATTCCCATCATCTTCAGCTGTTTTCAAATCATATTGTTTTAGGTTATCATCCTCTCCACCTATTGTATCGATTTCCTTTTCAGTATCCAATGCAAAAAAGGAGTTTTGAGAGTTCTGAATTGTAGACTTGATAGAGTAAAATTGTGGTAGAATTGATGGATAATGTGGTGAAAATCTCAACGCCTTTCCCCCTTCGACAATGGTTTTGCCTAAACCAAGGGCAACAAATGCAATTCCCTCTTCACGTTTCTGATATGAGACAGGATAGAAATTATAACTTTGAGCCGTTCCACTGAAAGTGGGATAAAAGCGGTTTTTCACCTGTGTTCCAACCAGTTCCTGAATAATAATGGCCATCTTTTCTTCTTCATGCCGATGTGATGAATTGTCAATAATTGTTTTGGGATTCAAGTAAAATGTGGACGCATAAATTCGTTTAACTACCTCTGAAATAATCTCCAGTTTATTATCATTATTTTTGAGATTGGGAAGCATATATGTTTCATACATACCAGCCAAAGGTTGATACTGAGAATCCTCGAGAAGACTTGATGAACGAATAGCAATGGGATAGTCAGTTCCCTCAATTAATGTGGCCAGCGTTTCTTCCAATTTCGGGGATAAATATGATTCAAGAAAGGCTGTAAGCACTTCCTGGTTGTTATTAACTTTTAGGGCCAATTCCCAAAGAGAGTTTTCTTCCATAAAATTGTCAAATTCATCGGTGCCGATTACAGTTACATGCGGAATACGGATTTTTACATTTTTATATTTCTTGCGTAAATTGGATTTAGCAAGAATAGAATTGGCAAATGCCAAACCTCGTGCTTTACCACCTAACGAACCGCGGGCAATTCGAATAAAATTTGATTTCTGATCTAATGAATCTGATGAAAAATCAACCACCCTTCCCTGGTTATATACATCCCGGTATTCGGATATTGATGTGATGAGATATTTTCGCAATTTTTCAATGCTACTAAAATCACTGACCCTAATAGGTCTCATCCTTGTAGCAATTTCAAATTCACCCCTCGCTGCAAGCCAATTGGAAAAATGATTTTTCTTTGCATGATATTTCAGACTTTCCTCCGGCACTATTTCAAGACTTTTCTGAAGCTCATACATATCCTTTGAGATTCCAACGAGATTGCCATCTGGCAATGTGAACACAAAATCTCCAAATCCAAAATTTCTGACTATAAAGTTTTTTAAATCCTTCATAAGGGTAGCAGAGGTTTTGTGAAGAAATTGTGCATCCAGATTTCGCGCTTCTGTCTCATGCTTTTTATCAGTGGACTGGAGCATAATGGGCATATCTGAATCCATCTTCCGTATCCATTTAGCAAAATCCACTCCGGCTCTGTCGTTTAGTTTTCCCTCCTTGGGGAAGCGAATATCCGATATTATGCCAAGAATATTCTTCCTGTTAGTTTTATAGAATCTTGTCGCTTCCTCAAATGAACTGGCCAAGAGGATCTTTGGTCTTGCCCGCATATGAAGCATACGATGTGAATCATCCAAGCTTGAATTGATCAGTTTCTTCGTATGATACAGAATTATTTTATACATCATAGGCAGTATCATGGAATAGTACCGCGGTGTATCTTCAACAACAATGATGGCCCTAACATCGCCAAGCTTTATATCTCGCTTGACATTTTTAATATCTTCAATATATTTGATAATTGCAGGGAACACATTGGCATTTCCTGACCACATAAATACCTTATCAATAACAGTTGAAAATACAGATTCAGGGATATCTGAAATTTCAGATTCATCAAAAATCAGCAGGATAACGGGCTTAGTGGGAAATTTATCTTTCACTTGCCTGGCAAATGTAACTGGGTCAATATCCGCAATTCTCATCATAACGATAATTATATCGAATTTGCGCTTCCCAAGCATAGTCATTGCCTGACTGGCTGTTGTCGCACCCCAAATACGAGGGGCATATGACATGTGCATACCAATATATTCATGAAGGACTCTTTCGGTGAGCCTTCCATCTTCTTCCAGTATGAATGCATCATAAGGACTGGAAACCAGCAAGATTTCGTGGACTCGATGTAGCATGAGATCCTGAAAATTCCAGGCCTGGTGCAGCTTTTGTTTTTTAATTGCCAATTTAGATTATGCCATTATTTTAGCAGTAAAATTATAATAATACTTTGGTATAAGGCGAGCGTAGTTTGTAAATTAAATAAGGATAATTGAGTCTTATTACTATGTTTACAATCTATTCAAAAACGGTTAAGTATGCCATCGCCACGATGGTATATTTATATAATAACAATAATAACAATTATATAAAGGTAAAATATATAGCAAATGAATGCAATATACCAATCCAATATCTAGCTAAAATTGTTCAAAAACTTCGTCACAATGAAATGATATCATCGATAAGAGGACCATCTGGTGGTATTAAATTGTCAAAAAATGCCGCATCCATTACTATTGAGAATATCATTAGTTCGATGGATGAAAATCTGATGTCAGATAATATATGCATTATGGGATACGGGACATGCAATGCCCATCCAGATTGTGCGTTACATTATATTTGGAAAGATATCCGGGAAAAAATATCAAATGGGATTGAATTATCAACGATACAAGAACTTGAGAATTATCATCCTGAAAACTATAAATTGAAAGGTGAATGATGAACGGTAAAATTACCAACAGATGGTTTGTGGTAATTGGGGCAATAATGATACAGCTGGCGTTGGGAGCAATATATGCCTGGTCTGTATTTACAAAACTTTTAACTGATCCAGGCGGAGTTTATGGCTTCACTGCGAGTCAGACAGCGTGGGTATTTTCAGCAGGATTGGCAACTTTTGCCACCGTCATGGTCATTGCCGGAAAACTACTTCCAATATTAGGACCGCGAAAAGTTACAATTTTGGGTGGTCTGCTTCTTGGTGCCGGGTATATCCTCGGTGGATTTTTTGGTAATTCATTTTTAACCCAGCTGATTTGTGTAGGTTTTATCGGCGGAGCAGGAATTGGAATGGCTTATGTAGTTCCTATTGCTGTTGGCGTAAAATGGTTTCCAGATAAAAAAGGATTGATTACTGGATTATCTGTGGCCGGTTTTGGATTTGGTGCAACAATTTGGGTAAAACTGGCAGGATCCTGGTTTGGTGGTTTGATGAATATCACCCATGTTTTTGATCTTCCTGGTGTTCAGAGCGTTTTCATAATATATGGCATTGCATTTGCCATTCTAGTTCTTCTTGGCAGCATCGTAATGGTTAATCCTCCCGAAGGATATGCCCCAAAAGGATGGACACCCCCAACCCAAATTGGCGGGAATCCGGTGGGAACTATAGAATATGATTACAGAGAAATGCTCAAATCACCTCAATTCTATCGTTTATGGATTGTATTTATTTTTTCTGCTTTGGCAGGACTCATGGTTATATATGCCATCCGCCTTTTTGGTATGGATGCCTTACAATATCACAATATTAGCGATGCCGGCAGAATTGCCGGAACTGCTATGGCCTGGTATGCAATTTTTAATGGTTTGGGACGAATTTTCTGGGGAAGTATATCTGACAGAATTGGAAGACGAAACTCCATAGTAACAATGACCCTGTTGCAAAGCTTTATAATGCTGGCGATTTATCATGGATTTATAACTTTCGCAACATCCTTTGGTCTTATCATTGGTGCGTCGATAATTGGATTCAATTTTGGTGGTAATTTTGCCTTGTTCCCAGCAGTAACCGCAGATTTCTTTGGTAATAAAAATGTGGGGAGTAATTATGGATGGATGTTCACTGCGTATGGTGTTGCCGGGATCCTTGGACCTCAAATTGCAGGATTTTATAAGGACTCTGCTATCGGCTCTAACGATCCCACAGTGTGGATGACACCTTTTATCATCGCAGGTATCGCATGTTTAATGGGCGCAATCATCATGATGACAGCAAAAGCCCCGCAATTGAAAAAGGTAGAAGCAAAAATTAGAAAGGATAATGCATGAAAACTTTTTCACCTCTTTATAGAGATGCAAAAAAAGCACATGTCCCAAATTTGGATGTGTATCGTGAAATGTACAATAAATCTGTCAGTGATCCAGATGCTTTCTGGGCTGAACAGGCTGAAAAAATTACTTGGTATGAAAAATGGAATAACGTTTCTGATGTTGATTATCACAATGCAAATATTAAATGGTTTGAAGGTGGAAAACTAAATGTATCATATAATTGTATTGATCGCCATGTTGAAGCCGGTCATGGTGACCAGATTGCACTCATCTGGGAAGGCAATAATCCTGAAGATGACAAAAAATTCACTTATAATGAACTATTAGACGAAGTATCAAAATTTGCCAATGTCATGAGATCAAAAGGCATTAAAAAAGGTGACAGAGTTTGCATTTATATGCAGATGATTCCAGAATTGGCTATAGCCATGCTGGCCTGCACCAGAATTGGTGCCGTTCACTCAATAGTTTTTGGTGCTTTTTCTCCAGGCGCTCTGCGTGACAGAATAAACGATTCTTCATGTGTTGCTCTTATTACCCAAGATACTGGCGTTCGTGGAATTAAAACGAATATTCCGATGAAAACAAATGCCGATAAAGGCCTTACTGAAACCCCCTCAATTGAGCATGTTTTTGTTGTCAAAAGAACTGGTGGTGATGTAAACATGGAACCGGGTAAAGACTATTGGTGGCACGACGAAATGGACAAAGCATCTTCAAAATGTGAACCTGAACATATGGATGCCGAAGGTCCTCTGTTTATTCTTTATACGTCTGGATCGACTGGTCAGCCAAAGGGTGTTTTACATACCACAGGTGGATATCTCGTCTATACATCTATGTCACATGAATTGATTTTTGATTACCATCCAGGAGATATTTACTGGTGCACAGCCGATATCGGTTGGATAACCGGTCATTCGTATATAGTCTATGGTCCCCTCGCAAATAGAGCGACAACTGTAATGTTTGAAGGCGTTCCAAACTTTCCTGATTTTGGTAGATTTTGGCAGATTTGTGAAAAGCATAAAGTAGAAATATTTTACACCGCTCCAACTGCCCTCCGAGCTCTTATGAGAGAAGGAAACGATTATGTGACCAAATGGGATAGAAGCAGTATCAAGCTATTAGGGACTGTAGGCGAGCCAATTAAAGACCCTGAGTGGAACTGGTATTACAAAATTGTTGGTGAAGAAAGATGCCCAATCGTTGATACTTGGTGGCAGACTGAGACTGGCGGGATCCTTATCACACCAATTGGTGGAATCACCCCGCTAAAACCAGGTTCAGCTACTTTCCCATTCTTTGGAATTGTACCGGTGATCCTTGATCCCGATGGAAATGAACTTGAAGGAAATGGCGTTGAAGGACTGCTTGCCATTAAATCATCCTGGCCCGGACAGATGAGAACCATTTATGGTGATCATAAAAGATTCTATGATACATACTTCTCAATGTTTGAAGGTTATTTTTTCACTGGTGATGGCGCTAAACGGGATGAAGATGGATATTATTGGATTACTGGTCGTGTGG
>Ga0233431_1004228_pt1 | contig 15730 bp, 11 predicted proteins | sample SI_118_April2016_FD_179867 | JGI IMG/M metagenome (GOLD analysis project Ga0233431, IMG submission 179867) | Seawater microbial communities from Saanich Inlet, British Columbia, Canada - SI_118_April2016_200_MG | ecosystem: Environmental > Aquatic > Marine > Inlet | place: Canada: British...
TGGCAATTAGAGGATGGAAAGCAGCAATGAATCACTTTTCCATTATTTTTGAAGAACGTGTAAATCAATACCTGTAGAATGTCATTTACACAAAATATTGTACACCCCCATAAATTCACAACAATCAACTGTCTTCTATTTTACCTGGCGTATACTCAAGTCTACCCAGTGGTTCATTTTCATGCTCACGAACATGATGGAGAAACTGAATTTCAGTTGAGCGTACATCCTCCTCAAATACTACTTGATGACCATCAACATCAGCAGGACCATCTTAAGTCTGATAATCATGAACACCAGGAAACTCATGTCTACGATGATTGGGACTATACCGTTCGCATCAATAAAATTTATGCAAGAAATATCACATTAGATTATATTAGCTTATTCCGTTGGAATATTGATTCAGTGAATGAAACTTATAATGCAATGATAATTTTCCCAAAAACCTCCCTATATCTCGAGCATGCAGATATTTTTCTTCGTGGTCCACCCATTCAAACTTAACTTTCCAATAAATATCAATTAGCTGGATTTCACAGCGGTCAATAGTGACTGAATAGGGATAATTTCAAGATTTTTAACCTGAAGTTCTTTCCTGTGATAATGCTGATAAATCCTAAGGTAATCCAGCGATATTTCTAGATGGATTTGATAATCCATCATGGAGTTAATATTAATTCAAATTAAAGGAGACTAAGTAATTGAAAAATAAAAGTAAATATTTGTTGCTGTCGCTGTTTGGCAGCCTCGCCTTTTCCCATGGCGTTACGGGAGGTGATAAAGGATATATTCAAGAGATTTCTGGAATGAATATTGTCCCATTCATATATCTTGGAGCAAAACACATGGTAACGGGATATGATCATATCCTGTTTTTAATAGGAGTAATCTTCTTCCTATACAAACTACGTGATGTAGGACTGTATGTTAGCTTGTTCGCGATTGGGCATTCATCCACGTTGATATTAGGAGTATTTGCCGATATTAGTATAAACGCATATTTCATTGATGCTATAATTGGTTTATCGATTGTGTATAAAGCATTGGACAACCTTGATGCCTATAAGCGTTGGTTCGGATGGCAACCAAATACCAAAATTGCAACCTTGATATTTGGGTTGTTTCACGGTTTCGGGCTAGCCTCTAAAATTCAAGAATTCAACCTTTCTAGGGATGGGTTATTGTCGAATTTAGTATCCTTTAATATCGGAGTAGAAATCGGTCAGTTGATCGCGCTATCAGGCATATTAATATTGATGAGCTTCTGGAGAAAAACCGGAAAATTTGAAAAATCAGCATTCAATACGAATGTGGCATTAATGGCTGGCGGATTTATATTAATGGGCTATCAGCTAACAGGATTATTTTTAAACTAAATCAGGAAAGAAATTATGGAAAATCAACAATCACAAAATTATAAAGAACTACCATCAACAAAAAAATTAATTATATCAACAATCATTGCAGCTTTTGTTGCTTTCTTAATTTTAATCACTGCTGTGCTCCCTGCAGAATATGGTATTGACCCTACTGGAATAGGAAAACTAATTGGGTTAAAAGAAATGGGTGAAATTAAAAAATCTCTTGAAGCAGAAATTCAGAGTTTGGACAACGATGGTAATTCTCAACAAAATCCTATAACAGATCTCAAATCCACCAATCAATTCGATGAGACTGAAACTCCACAAAAAGAGGATATTTTTACATTTATATTAACGCCTGGAGAAACAACTGAATTCAAACTTAAAATGTTAGAAGGCGCAATAGTCAAATATGAATGGATGGTAGATAAAGGTCATGTGAACTTCGATACACATGGAGACTCACCCACAACAAACTATTTTGGTTATGGAAAAGGGCAAAAGGTTCAGTCTGATACCGGAAATCTCGTCGCAGCATTTGATGGAAATCATGGCTGGTTTTGGCGAAACCGATCAAATATGGATACAATAATTTCTCTAAAAATTATTGGAGATTATCAGTCCTATAAACAGATTTGATAATCAATCAGACGTTTTTAAAAATCTTAATCAGTATATCATGAAAAATCCTCTTAAACTGAGGTAAGCCAAAATCTGATGATGTTTGGATGCATGCGGTACAAAATGATTGACTATCAGAAAGCAGAATATAGCATGAATATAGAAGCTTATCAGCACGAACATCATTTCGATCAACATAAACCCAAAGCAGGTGAGGGCCGCACCTGGATTGTTGTGATTTTAACAGCAGTGACCATGATTGGTGAAATTATCGCGGGTTGGGTATTTGGATCAATGGCACTGCTTGCAGACGGATTGCATATGGCCTCTCATGCTACGGCTCTAACCATCACTGCTTTTGCATATATTTATGCCAGGAAGCATGCTCATGACGGAAGGTTTAGTTTTGGTACGGGTAAAATTGGATCGTTAGCAGGATACAGCAGCGCAATCCTATTGGCATTTTTTGCTCTGATAATGGTAATTGAGAGTATGGAAAGATTCCTGAATCCTGTCTCGATTGCATTTAATGAGGCAATCTTTGTTGCATTCCTTGGACTAGTGGTTAATGTATTAAGCATCTTTATCCTGGATGTAAAAGGACACTCACATTCTCATGATGGACACGAGCATCATCGTGACCACAATCTGCGTGCCGCTTATCTACATGTGCTGGCAGATGCTATGACATCCCTTTTGGCAATTATCTCGTTATTCGCGGGGAAACTGTATGGCCTGAATTGGATGGATCCGCTTATGGGTATAGTTGGGGCAATAATGGTCACGCATTGGTCAATTGGCCTGCTAAGAGTTACCAGCGGTGTGCTACTTGATAGGCAGGCTCCAGACGATCTGACAAACAAGGTAAGAGAAATACTTGAAAATGACGGAAATTCAAAAGTGGTGGATTTACATATCTGGTCAATTGGATCAAGTCAATACGCTGCAGCTATAGATGTCATAACAACCAGTGCAAGCTCTGACCATTCTTTTAGAGATAAACTATCTGGTTTTAGTGAGATTGCACATAGCACACTAAGTCTACAAAGAATAGAATGAGACCTCAACTATTGTAATTAAAAAGAATAGGGCGAGTATGACCATAGTTGAATTTCTTTAGTCACATTTTGGCCACAACATAAATTAACCTCAATATAAACAGCTCTCTTATCTGTTCTCAGGAACCAGTCTTTCAAAAGGTGGGAGTTCGAGTCTTTTCTGCGGCATGCTTAAAATCCTGACGAAAGTTGGGATTTTTGGTTACATCTAAAAATTAAAATTCCATGATTTGAACGCTTGGAAATTATCAATTGAGCTAATGACATAAACCCATATTTTGGACCACCTTTAAATTTACTGTAAGCTATTATTATGCCATTTAGCATCAATCACATTAGATAATTGAGAGAATTTTAGACAGAAAATACCTCTCAAAAATGAGGGACTGTCCGTTGACAAAAATCGAAGAGCAAGGGATTCGAACCCTCACAGACGAAAATTTGCCCTGCTGATTAGTAATTCGTTAGACTCTCCTCGTGAAGTGGGGGAGTTGCGACGGAATTCTGACAAGGTTGAATGAATAGCGATTGGATTGGCGAACCGGGTTACACTAGTTATGAGGAAACGACCTTTTTCAAATTGATCCAAGGTAACAATAATTTTAAGTCAATGTGCTTGAATATTTTTTCAATAAATCGATAACATAGTCTAATTTCGAATCAGTATATTTGATCATTGGATTCAAAATCATTTTCCTCCACAGATGTTTTTTTCTCTTGTACTGAAATGGCCTACAAACTTAAATGCTTGCTTCCCCCGAATTCTGAATTGTTCATCGCTGACAAAACCATATTCATTCTGTCTTTTGCAATGAACAGATATTTTACTTAAGTAAGATTATCTTAAAAATTGGAGTATAATATGCATAATAAGATGTTTATTTTGTTGATTCCTATGGTATTAGGATCGATAGCAATCTCAGAGACTTTTATCCAAACGGACTGGTCGGGAGGATCAGGTTTTGCTGGTCCAGTTCTCACCTGGGATAATACGTTCGAAATGGAAAGTGGTATAAATTGGTTTTCTTCAACTGGAGAGTTAAACCTTGCATACTCTCCACCAATGGAGCATATTATCACTGGAAGTTATGTTAGAGCTAACTATGCTTGTCCGGTTGATATGGATGGGGATGGGGATATGGACATTCTGGCGGCTGGCGGTCAATATGGTCCACCATACAATTTCTCAGGTTATATATCCTGGTGGGAGAACACAGATGGCTATGGTAGCTTATGGGAACAACACGTCCTTGTTAATAATTTCCCATCTGCTCCGGTAATCTGTAGTGCCGATCTGGATGGGGATGGGGATATGGATATAATTGCTGGTGCCCATGGTACCATAAACGATTTAGCCTGGTGGGAGAATATCGATGGCTCAGGTACTAACTGGACTATACACACCATTCCCAGCACAATTCAAAATGCCAGTTCAATATATACAGCCGATATTGATGGTGATGGGAATGAAGACTTGCTAAGTACAGATGATAGTTACAACAAAGTTATATGGCTTAAAAATGTTGATGGTTCAGGAACCAGCTGGATAGAATACAATATTAGTAATTTTAACAATGCAACTGATGGATACGGTACTGATGTTGATGGCGATGGTGATATAGACGCTGTGGGAGTATCTTACAACGGCGATGATGTACGCTGGTGGGAAAATGTTGATGGTTCTGGTACTAGCTGGGATGAACATATTATCAGCAACAGTTTCAACGGTGCTAACTCGGTATTTGCAGCTGACATTGATGGTGATGGGGATACGGATATACTTGGTGCCGCTGCTCTTGGGTGGGAAATTACCTGGTGGGAGAATTCCGATAGTATCGGTAATAGCTGGATTGAACATTCTATAACCAGTGATTATAATTGGGCGTATGCAGTATATGCTTCTGATCTGGATGATGATGGTGATACAGATGTGCTTGGAGCAGCATTTTTCGGTGATGATATTTCCTGGTGGGAGAATGCAGATGGCTCAGGCTTAACATGGTACGAACATTTAGTAGACGGTAACTTCGACGGTGCCAGGGATGTAGTAACTGAAGATATGGATGGCGATGGTGATCCTGATATAATCGGAGTAGCCCAGGAAAGTTCGGATATATTTTGGTGGGATGTAACTAGTCATGCGGGATCTGGTGAACTTGTTTCGAGCATTCTGGATATTGAGGTTAGTACCGTTTGGGACAGCCTAATCTGGACTTCAGACGAGCCTGCAGGTACATCAGTAAATTTCCAAGTCAGGAGCTCTATCGATCCCCAAAATATGGGTACTTGGTCCATAGTTCTAACAGCACCCGGAAGTTTAGAGAATTATCTGACTGATGGAGATCCATTTGTCCAATACAAAGTTTTACTCGAAACCATTAACCCTGACCATTCACCTATTCTTGAGGACCTCACCATTAGTCAGATAGTGAGTTGTCCTTTACTTGGTGATGTGAACGGAGATGATCAAGTGGACGTACTGGATATAGTCCAAATTGTTAACTGCATCCTGAACAGTTCAGGAGGTTGCGTTTGTGGTGACTGGAATGGTGATGGTTTATTGAATGTGTTGGATATTGTACTTATCGTCAACTTGATTCTAGACGAAAACCCGGTGCCAGAAGAATGTGCTCTTGAGCCAGATATCGGTCCGTGTGATGGAATTTGTCCTCGTTACTTTTTCAATCAGGAAACTGGCGAGTGTGAAGTGTTCAGCTGGGGCTGCTGCGATGGTGTAGTACCATTCGATATCCTTGATGAATGTGAAGCGGCTTGTGAATAGTCATGAGCTGCTCAGTGAAAATTATTCCGGTTATAATGCTAAGTTTCTCATTAAACTTACCGAATCCACAGTTTTGGTAGTATTATAAATAGTTACAATTACCACAATTAAATTCATCAGGTAGCAATGAAGATATTCGCATCAAACTCCTACATAAATATCTTGATATTTACTTTAATATCAATGACGAATTTATCTGCATCTTCCATTTCAGTATCTGGTGATGTATCAGGTACGTGGGAAGTAGATTCTGTTTTAGTGACAGAGGACATCACTATCGCCAATGGCAATTCTCTAACCATCTCTTCTGGGACTTATATTGAGTTTCAGGGTCATTACGGTTTGCATGTCCAAGGGCGACTGCTAGCAATAGGTTCTGTTGCAGATTCTATTTTATTTACAGTGAATGACACCACTGGATTCAGTAATACAAATACAACTGACGGCAGTTGGCATGGTATCCGCTTCATAGAGACATCAAGCGCGAATGACTCCTCAAAAATTAGCTATTGCCGGTTGCAGTACGGTAAAGCTATTGGATACTCACCTCCCTCAGCCGGATCTGGTGGAGCAATATGTGCTTCTGGATTTTCAAAAATCGCGGTGACAAATTCAATCATATGTCATAATATGGCCTTTACTGGAGCGGGAATTGCGTTGGAGAATTATTCTGGGGGAACATACAAGAATAACCTGTTCCAAAATAACGCCGCCTGGTTACAGGGTGGTGGCCTGTATTGTGCCTCTTCATTGCCTTTGGTAGATAATTGTGTTTTCCGGGAAAATTCTGCCAGTTCAGGTGCTGGTATCTCATTATGGTATAACTCGGATGCTGTGTTAAGAAATTTACTTGTTGAGAATAATGAGGCAGATATTCATGCGGGAGGGATTTATTGTAATTTCGGTTCCAGTCCTGTTATAGAAAATGTAATCATCCGTGAGAATACAGCTACATATGGCGCGGGGATCAACTGTCATGAGGGTGCTAGTCCCTTCATATTCAGGACGCAAATTACAGGAAATCACGCAGCCACATCTGCAGGAGGAATCTCATGTGGCATAAATGCGAATGCCACAATGGTGAACGTGACACTCTGCGACAACACTGCCCTCTTTTGGGGTAGTGCCATGTATATCTACGATTCCCATCCAGTATTTATCAACTCTATTATCAGGAATGATCTACTTCAAGAAATTTATTTTTCCAATTACGACCAGTATTCACAATCAATCTTGCTGGCCAACAATGATCTTCAGGGCGGTATTGAGAGTATCATAACAAATGAAAATGCAACTATTCACTGGTTGAGCGGAAATATGTCAGAGCCCCCTCAATTTGAGCCTGATTCATTTGATTATCAGTTGTTGGAAACATCTCCATGCATTGATATGGGAACAGAATATTTTGAATGGCAGGGTAATACCATCGTAGATCTTGATCAATCCAGCTATATAGGTATCGCTCCAGATATGGGTGCCTGGGAATATACCGAATTACAGGATTGTATTTACGGGGATCTGAATCAAGATGAAACGGTTGACATTTTAGACATCCTTGTGACAGTCAATATTATTATTGGGAATATCGATCCCACCGATTTCCAACTATGTGCTGCCGATCCCAATCAAGATGGGACCATTGATATCCTGGATATCATTATTGTTGTAGACATGATCATGGCAGGATAAATTACGGCGTTTATTTACAAGTCAGTTGCCATGCCGTCGGGAAACCGACAAACTAATTCACACAGTATCAGAAGTAGTCCACAATAATTGAGAAACATGATGGTATTTGGCGTCAAAAACCTTTTGACAAATATAGCATAAAATTCAAGAGAGACTTTGGATTAATTATAACTTAAAAAAGGAAGTCAAATGAACTCAAAGTCAACAGTAGAAAAACGAGTAAGAGAGATAAAAAGAAGAACTCCTCGTAAATACAATGCAGAAGAAAAGATCAGAATAGCTCTTGAAGGATTTAAGGGAGAAAACGACTGTAGCAGAATTATGTCGAAAAGAAGGAATTAACCAAAATACCTACTACCGCTGGAGTAAAGACTTTACTCCAGCCGATAAGAAAAGGTTCAAAAGTGATACAGAAAGAGAAGCTATCACCAACGAAGTTCAGGGTCTTAGAAAAGAGAATTCCAACTTAAAGCACCTTGTGGCAGTTCTTTCGTTGAAGAATAATTAATTAAAAACAACAACGCATGGATTTGATATTATTGAACAATCTAATTTTTCAAAATTATTTAATATTATAGCGAATTAAACGTACGCTATATGTACGCTATTATTATACCAATTAGTACCAATCTATACCAATTGATTGAGAAAATTGGGAGAATTTTAGAAAGAAAAAACCCCTCAAAAATGAGGAGCTGTCCGTCGACAAAATGCGGAGAGTAGAGGATTCGAACCTCCACAGGCGAATAAATGCCCGGCGGATTAGCAATCCGTCATAGCCCCTTCGACAAAATAAAAAAAGTGACCAAAAAGTATACAAAAATTCAACAGAAATTATAGAGCAAGTCAATGGGGGAGAGTGATACTTTGTTTTTATTGTACTTAGGAGAATGACTTGCAAATCACTTTTTGTATAGATTTAAGATGTTTATCACGTTTAACTGCAAAATGATGGAAGTAGTGGTTGATTCCAGTTTCACTATAAATAATTATTATGAAACAGTTTGTACAATATTCATTAGTGTTTACCACGGATAAAGAATCCGTTGGAATCTCCTTCGACAAAATAAAGTGAAGTGACGGGAAAGTATACAAATCACAATGAATGCTGATTTTCTATTCATTTTGATAGCTAGGAGTAAAATACAGACAATTATTACCACTGACATTAGCATCCGGATTGTAATTTGAAGCCAATGGATCGATACAGCCATATACTGCAGGTTCAGTTATTTGTAACTCATGTATTATAAGAGTGGAACCGTTGAATAAGAGAGAGCCGTCATATTCCAATATTTCGGTTAAATATTCTTGTTGAATTTCATGATCAAATATTCTGATCAGAATTTCATTTCCTTCTATGTAACCTCTCCATAAATGATTTTGATATTGGATCGCTTTAGATGCGGTATAATCAATAGTTTGTCCCAGCCAAACACCTCTGCCTACAATCTGATCACCAATAATCCAATTGGATGAACTAATAATTCCAAATGCATCAAAGACACCAATTTCGAATCCATATGACAAGGACGAAATTGATTCAGAAAATTGGACTGTCTGAAATTGCCAAACTTGGGGTGGAAAATCAAAATGATATTCATCATAACAACTACCATCATCAGTATACACAAGCGGATCATAGTTAAGCGCATCTGAATCAGTACACCCAAATGTATCCTCAGTAAGAAATATGAGCTCTGAAATAGTATCCGACTGCCAACCAAAAAGACCATCTCCACTAGAAAAAAGAATGTCTGTATTATACTCAAAGTTTTCAGAATATCTATAAATTCGAATGTATATAGGGTTTTCTGAGACGTAGCCAGGGAGTTGAGGTCCGCCCCAATCATAATTAAGTCCTTCAATTGGGAAAATTGTCAATTCTTCATTCGACCACATTCCCGTACCAACAAGAAGCTCTCCAACACTTTGATATTGATCAATCCACGCATTAACGTCGAAGACTCCAATCTCATCCCCGTACTCCAAATTCATTAGTCCTTCACTAAAAATCAATTCCTGATTTGCTCCAACATCTTCTATTTCAACATTGTAATAAAATTCATAATAGCAATTTCCATCATCAATCATGGCGTCCGAATTATAATTCAGGGCATCAGGATCTGTACACCCATAAATTTCTCCCTCCCAACATTCTCCATCAATTATACAATTTACCATGGCAACAATATCAAGGATATCGAAATTACTATCAGAATCACAACCAATGCATGGGCATCCGGAACCATCCGGCATAGGATAATAAACGACGCAATTAACAGCAACAATAAGATCTAAAACATCAAGAATATCATCATCATTGCAATCGCATTGAGCAAGGATGGGGGAGATAGTAATAATTGTTGCTAAAAATATCTTCTTCATGGATCTCTAATTATTTAAGAAAGATAATTTTCATAACAGCTTTAAAATCACCTGAAGTCATCCTTACAAAGTACATTCCCGAGCTCAATTTGGAAGCATCCCACACAACTTCGTGTATACCCTCTTCAATCATTCCATTGACCAACTCAGCAACCTCTTTTCCCCTAACATCAAAAGCTTTAATCACAACATAGGCATCATAAGGGATTGCATAGTCAAATGTTGTTACTGGGTTGAATGGATTTGGGTAGGCTGAACTCAAGGAGAATTCTGTTGGAATCAGATCTTGAATGTGGACGATAATGCTACCAGTGGTCAATGGTGTTTCACCAAAATATTCACCATCTAGATTGGCTGTTATTCTGAGTTCTTTGTTTTGCTCAATGCTCCAAATACGAAACTCGATTTTGTCACCGATAGTGAATCCTGGGATATCAACTCCATCCTGTTTGATCTCACCCCAGGCAGTAATGGGTATTGGAAGATCTAATGAAGCGATTCGTGTTGCACCAACAATTTCACCATCGGCATACACTGCAATCTCATCTCCAATTTGTACATCACCACGAATATCGGTAATAACAATGGGGTGGACATTCCCGGTTTTTACAACACCATAATGCTGGCTGATCATCGCTGGTTTCAGCTCTTCCCAAATATTGAAAGACAAATTTGCAAGCTGAGGTAGAGGATATGAAAATTCGATTGTGTTTTCTCCAGATAAGAATAATCTATATGCTTCACCAGGAACAAGAGACCCAAGAGACCAAATACTAAGTTCAGGTATAATGAGCTCACCATTATCACTAGATATAATTAAAATATCATCAACAATTGAATCAAAAGCATATTGAGATGACATCTCTGAATCAACATGATAGGGAATCAAGTTATTTATATTTGGATTGATTAGAAATGATGTATCATGTGGAACTTGGAACCCATGAATATTAATTGTGAGTGGTTCATCGTTTGCAAAGTAACATCTGTATCCCTCAAGATTTGAAATCTCCTCAATAGTGTTAATATTGAATTCAGGAACATAGAATTGACCTTGATCATTTCCAACTATTATTACATCATCTCCAAAAATCGCTTCAGGACTCATGTCATCAGCTTGAATATATGTTGACATCAAGTTATTCATGTAAGGATTGAGCGTAATTGATTGATTAACACCAGTTACTATATGAAGAACCGCAGTAGTATTTAGCCATCCAAAATCACCGCTTCCAGCAGAATATTCAGCTTCAACAGCATATTCCATTCCTTCAGAAGCACTCCAGTATTTGAAGATAATTGGATTGCCTTCAACATATCCTGGGAAATGGTCGTACCATCCAAATTCAAGTGATCCTATTGCATATATTGATATCTGCTCCTCAGCCCAAAGTGAAGACCCAACCAGCAATTCACCAATCTCAGGCATACCGGAGCCCATATCTATGATTCCATTAGCATCAAACACACCAATTTCATCGCATTCACCAACGTCAATACCCAGGACATCTTCAATAACAATTGTTGAGAATTCACCGGTAAGGTTTGGAAGGTCTGAGTACATCTCAAGTTCACATTCAGCTATTGTTGAAGCACAGGCTTCATTTGAATGAAAGGACTCATTCTCATCTTCGACGGATGCAGTAACAGTGTAACAATGAGTCTCATCTAGTAAAAGACCCATGTCGGAGTATGAGTACAAATTTTCTAAACTTTCAATCTGTTGATTGTCTCGATATATATTAAAGTTTGGATAATTACAGCTTTCATCGTCAATGGTGGCATCAAAATCATAATTCAAGGCATCAGGGTCAGTACATCCTTCTATTCCATCTGGCGAAATACAGAAGAGTGGACCTGTATCCACACTTAAATCTTCCCCATTAGGTCCTGAAAATGACTGAGATGAAAGTGAGAAACATCCTTCATTACCCGAAATAGTCACATCCGCATAAACAAGTATCCCCTCACCAGCTGGAATTACTAGACCTGTCGAAAATAATGATATCATACCATCGGGATTGCTGACAATCAGAAATCCAGGGCCTCCGCTGCTACCACCATACGCATTATTCAGTACATAACCTTCAATATCAGAGTCCAAAGTCAATGTGTATCCAGGAATACCAACAATGTTCTCCATGTAAATGGCAATTTGGTTATCTTCAAAACTAACGATTGATAAATTCACTTCTGCGACTGACAGAGGAGGTGCTTGCCATGTCCAGTCAAAATAAATCTCATCATCGCCAGAGGCGATATTATTGATTTCTGGAGGCTCTATTTGAAATGGTATTGCACAAACAGGATCTGTCATAGGTGAATCACCTTCAGTGTAGGTAGCCGACATCGTATAACAATATTCAGTTAAATTTTCAACTGGGCTATCAGTATATTCCAAAGTCCATTGATCAAGATCAGCTAGAAGTTCTCCATCCCGATATAGCGAATAAAAGACTAGAGATGGTGGAAGCCATGGTTCCCCATCACATGATATTCCATCCCATGTGATAAATACTTCTTCATCACCAGCGATTGCTGCCAATGAACTGGGTGGACATAATTGCCACATCGCACAGGCTTCATTGGATTGATCTGATTCCCCGATATCATATAGTGCTGAAACTGTATAACAATACTCAACATCATGTTCTGTTTCAACATCGTAATATGAGGTTTCAGTAATTGATGTAAAGAACTCACCGTCTCTGTAAATGAGATATTCAATTAAGTCTTCTCCATCAGATGCATCCCAAGAGAGTTGAATATAGTCCGCAGGATACTCCAATGATTCTGCAACGAGATTTAAGGGAGGATCAAGATCCAGATAAATTTGAATATTTCCTTCCACAGATCCTAAATCAGATTCCTGAACGCCAAGAATTACGTGTATCCTATCCCCTGGCTGTAAAGTATCAGTAACAATTATTTCATTAGCCGAGTATATAATGTTTCGTTCGGGAGAATTGCTCTCAATAGCAACATATCCTGAAAGATTATCAGACTCTAGACTAATCTCAAACTGTACATCAGATGTAATGATTAGATAGGACTGAATCGCTGCCGAGTGGTTATCGGTATTTAAACTAAATTGATCTTCTTCCAGCAATGGCATAGGACTGGTAGTAATTGGTCCGATAAGACCCTGGTCTTCATGGTAGTAGAAATTCTCGTCAATATTGTTATACAGATTTAAAGTAACCCAATCCAGCCATGTGTCAATAAATATTGTATTCCATGTTGTTACGAGGACATCTTCAATTGATGTAAATGCATTGTGATGACTGGCAGCTCTAAAATTGTTCCAAATTGTACGCAATATAACACTGTCTAATTCATCTTCAACCCCTTCAGTGACTAACGTTAGATAATGGGCATATAAAGCAATACTGTAACCACTGGTGCTGAAAATTGATCTATTTGGATAACTATAAAAGTTATATCTTAGAGACAAATAATCATTTACTTCCGGTGCAATAACATCTTCTATCCAGGTTGATGACATTTCATATAAATAAACATTCCCCCAGGTAAATCCTGAATAACCTAATTGAATGGCATGAAAAAATTCATGCGGTACTGTAATCTTCATTGCATCATAACCGGTTGTATAAAATCCTTCTTCTGGGGAGAAATCATTGTCGATAACAATCCACGAGCTACCGTTATTCAAATTATCATTCCAATAGGTTACACCATACCAGGAGGGATTGAGATCATCTCTAATATAGATATCGTATATTCCATCTTCATCCGGTGGTTGAACATCATAACCCATTCTGTCTACAAGAACCGAATAAGTAGAGTCAGCCATATCGGCAGTTGTCTCAACAAAGTCAGGGATTCCATTATTATTCTCATCACCAGGTAATGGTTGATGATCCCATCCATTTACTGTGGTTGTATCATAATGGATATAGAAAATTCCCAAAGGTGATTGATAGTGGGTTTGGTTTTCTGGAGGATCAGTTCGATGAAGTACTGTCTGATTTTGTCCTTCTTCCAGACCACATTTTATTCGATCTTGTGACATCATGAATGTCAGAGAGATTATTGAAGCAATAATTAAATATCTCATATCCTTCTTCCCTTTGTAATTTCCGTAAACGTCATCTAAATATGTCGAACTAATAACATCTTTAAGAGGATAATAGTAATTCGAGGATATTTAAATAAGACCGGAAATGAAACTTTCAGAATTTACCTCAAATACTTGTTTCAAAGCCAATAAAATAGAACCAAAGTCGATCGTGAAATCCAATTCAAATTCATCTCATAAATAATCCACCAGAATAAGGTATAAGAACCCTGAACATGAAACAACTCATAATTAATTAATGAAGAAAGGAAATATCATGGCAGCTATAATTCTAAAAGCTGGAAAGCTGGTTCAGGCGGGCACAATAATTTTGCAAGCGCTATCACTAATTGTAACCATCACCGAGACAGTAACCAGTAAAGCCAAAGATTCTCGCCAAACAGTCGGAGAAGATGGACCCGAAGAGCAGCAGGACTAATGTGAAGGTTCCTGCAAAAGCAGAGTCAAGTGTCGTAGATGTCTCCCTGAAACATATTGTTTTCGGAGTTGCAATTGTATTCTCCGGAGTATTTATTACCGCAACCGGAATCATAATGGTCAGGGAACAAGCTCGGTATAAACGCCAGCAGTCAATGCTTGACTCTGCCCTGGAACTGGTTAAAACGTTTAACAGAAAGGAAAACCATGCACAGAAATGAAGAGGGAGATTTAATTATTTCGAAGGAAACCCAGGAAATCGCAAAGGAGATATTAGCATCACTTGGGTTTGTCTATTTTACAACGCGGATACTTTACTTCATACTCACGCCCGGCGGAAACAATGGCTGATGATGTGAAGATGAGGTTTAAGGTGAACAGCCAGGCTCTGTCAAAAGCAGCGATGGTATTGTCAAACAGTGTTGTATTAGCGGCTAATATATACCTGGTGGGATCTAATGTCCATCAGTCAATAACATCCCGTAGACAGTCAAGGATATCAGACTCCCTGCAAACTGCTGTTGATTTTGCACAATCTTTTGGGGCATTAACCAAACTTGTAACTGATATTGTTGAGAAGAACCATGTCAAGAACAGTCCGGATATATAATCCTGAAGAACGAAGATTTTTAGAAGATAACTTGTACTGTACGTACTGCGGGAATTCCATCGGATTCCAGATAGATCTCAAACTAAAACATCTTCTCAAATCAGAATCCGGATGTATCTCTGTTGAATTATTAAAATCATATTCTGATCGAGTCATGAATGTGATAAAGAACAATGTTGACAAACTTCTTGAGAAAGGATTAGAAGGCAAACCTCGTTTTCGTTGTGCAAATTGTAATGAAGCAGAGTCCCTTGACTTGCAAGGCAGGGTGTATGACTATTGCTCCTATAACTTTTGCCCAGGTTGTTTTACATGTGGGACATGGATTGAGAAAGACGATCTGATTAATATGTGCACTGAATGCATTACTGATAAAGAAGGAGCTATTGATGAAGAGGAATGCATCTATAATTGTCCTAATTATGACAATGGATTGACTGAGGTGATGTCACACTACGACTTAAATCTTGCAGATATTGTTAGGAGTCTGGGCTACTGATTAACCGGAAAATACAAAATAACTACATCGAGCAGGCAGGGAATAAAATCTCTGCCTGTTTTGTTTTATGAAAGGAGATTGTTTGTGCAGCTCATATGCAATGACTGTTGGGGCTATAAATATTTTTTGGTAGATGTAGAATATTTACGAGAATTAAAGACTGAAGCAGGGCAGCTTGTTGTCCAGGATACAAAGTTTGAAGA
>Ga0233431_1004233_pt1 | contig 15713 bp, 14 predicted proteins | sample SI_118_April2016_FD_179867 | JGI IMG/M metagenome (GOLD analysis project Ga0233431, IMG submission 179867) | Seawater microbial communities from Saanich Inlet, British Columbia, Canada - SI_118_April2016_200_MG | ecosystem: Environmental > Aquatic > Marine > Inlet | place: Canada: British...
TCATAGCGGTTTCCTGTGTCATAAAACTAGTCACATATTCCTAATATGCAAAAAGTTTCATTCCTTGAACACCACTACGATATATTGTAAAAATCGTTTAATTTATTTATGTACACTTCCTTAATTGTTAATGTCATTGACATCAGAGCTAAAGCGGTGTTTTTAAAAGGCTATTAATTACCTGCTAAGATAATATTTATAAAAGAAATTATATCATGGGATAATAAGCAGAGCTTATTAAAATAAAAGCGACAGCAAAGCGGTCGCACTCCAAAGAAAGATAAAATTGTTAAATGTGTGCACATATTGCTTTTTTGTGTTAAATAATTAACAAGTAGTGCACAATATACTTTTATTTAGTGTTATTAAATCTTAGAAAAGAATATTTAATTTATTTCCTGTTGTATTTTTAACAGTCTAGAAATCAATATAATTCTATAATATCCTTCAAAATAAGTTTTAAAGTAACATTTTTAAAAACAAACAACTTATAAAAAATCAACATAAAATAATTAGGGAGTAATTATGGTGACTTTATTTGAAAAATGGGCTAAATTAAGTTTGGTTAAGAGGATTATCTGCGGATTAATACTTGGTATTATTTTTGCTTTACTCATACCTAATGAAGTTCCTTTTATTGCTATTTTAGGAACACTTTTTGTAGGCTTACTAAAAGCTATTGCTCCTGCTTTAGTTTTTTTCTTAGTTATATCTGCAATCGCACAGCATAAAGCCGGCGAAAAAACTAATATGCCATCTATCATTATACTTTATTTTATAGGTACTATTTTAGCCGCGCTTGTTGCAGTTATTGCAAGTTTCATATTTCCTTTAGCAATACAACTTTCTTCTGCAGGCGTTCATAATGTTACACCTCCAAGCGGTATAATAGAAGTTCTTAAATCATTACTAATGAGAATCGCAGATAATCCTGTAAATGCTCTTGTTAATGCTAACTATGTCGGAGTTCTTTTTTGGGCAATTCTGCTGGGATTAGCATTCAGACACACTTCTGATAGTACAAAAATAGTTCTCGCCAGTTTTTCAGATGCTGTGTCCAAAGTTGTAAAATGGGTTATAAATTTAGCTCCTCTTGGAGTTATGGGATTAGTATTCGGTGCTATTTCAGAAAAGGGACTGGGAGCCTTAGTTGGTTATGGACAATTAATACTACTTTTAGTTGGATGTATGCTTTTTATAGCTTTGGTTGTAAATCCAACTATTGCCTTAATAATGATGAGAAGAAATCCATATCCATTAGTTTTCAGATGTCTTGAAGAGAGTGGAATTACCGCTTTTTTCACAAGAAGTTCAGCTGCTAATATTCCGGTAAATATGAATTTATGTGAAAAACTGAATTTAGACAAAGATACATATTCCGTATCAATTCCTTTAGGAGCAACAATTAATATGGCAGGTGCAGCAGTTACTATATCCGTATTAACTCTTGCTGCGGTTCACACATTAGGAATTCAAGTCGATTTTATCACTGCCATTATTTTAAGTCTGCTAGCCGCAGTAAGTGCATGTGGTGCTTCCGGTGTTGCCGGTGGATCATTGCTGCTTATTCCGTTAGCTTGCAGCTTATTTGGAATACCTAATGATGTGGCAATGGAAGTTGTCGGAGTTGGATTCATAATAGGAGTTATCCAGGATTCATGCGAAACCGGTCTTAACTCATCAACAGATGTATTATTTACAGCTGTTGCTGAATATAGAGAATGGAGAAAATCCGGTAGAGAAATAAAAATACCTAAAAAGTTTCTAAAAAATATTTCATAATACATTAATTTGCATTGCTGATTAATAGATAATATAATAATTTTGTGGTTATGAATTAATTATAGTTTCATTCTATTCGTATTAACTATTTAAATTATTTGGGCTATTTTTAAAAAATGGCCCACAGTAGCAAATTTCCGGCTTTCCCGGATGTAGGTATTACAAATGACATTTTTAGAAATTTTATCATTAATTTTTTTCTCTCTTTTTCCAATTATTAATCCCATTGGAATGTCATCTGTTTTTTTAGGTTTAACCAGGCATTTCACGCGTAAAGAGAGGCACAAAACAGCCTATAAAGTCGCTATTTACTCAGCGCTGCTTCTCCTTGGAGTTCTATTTTTCGGGAAAGAAATACTTGGATTTTTTGGTTTATCTTTACCGTTTATAAGAATTGCAGGAGGACTTCTGGTTTCTTTTACAGCCTGGCAAATGTTAAATTCTACGCCGAAATTATCAGATGCTGAAAAAAAAGAGTCAAAAAATAACGATGATATTGCCTTTTTCCCACTTACCCTACCAATTACAGCAGGTGCGGGCGCAATAGCAATTACGATTGCTACTGCACTAAAAATTCCTGACGATTTTTCACAACACTCCATCGCTCTTTATTTAGGCGCTGTAACAGGACTTTTACTTATGATGATTGTTGTTGCTATCTGCTATAGATTTTCAGATACTATATTTCAAAAACTGGGGAAAACAGGAACAGTAGTAGTGACTAGACTTTCTGCATTTATACTTCTTGCAATAGGACTTCAAATAATCTGGCAGGGAGCACTGGGATTAATTATTATAGCTAAACATGTTAAGTAGGTGTTAGTGGCTAGTGGTTAGGGACTAGGTTTTTAAAATTCAAAGTTCATACTAGAAGAATGTACTTTTTAATCAGGCGCTTAGCCTTGACCTGCGCATCCGTTAATATTGAATAAATATAGATAATAGAAGAGCATAAAAAGAAATGATAACCTTATTAAATTGCAGCTTAAAAAAGGGGCATGTTCAAGTAAGTATTATTTAACAATATCAATTTCATTATAGATTAATAAATTATGAATACACAAATAGTTAGAAATAGTATTTTAGGACTGATTTTAGGAGATGCTCTCGGTGTACCGGTTGAGTTTAAATCAGGGATTGAATTAGATCGTAATCCAATAATTGATATGATTGGTTACGGCACACATAATAAACCACCAGGAACATGGTCTGACGATTCTTCTATGACTTTAATTACTTTAGAATCTCTCGCCAGTGGGTACAGTCCTGAAAACATAATGAAAGTTTTCTGTAAATGGGCTTTTCAAGGTTATATGACTCCTTATGGAAAAACGTTTAGTATAGGTAGAACAACTTCCAATGCATGTCGAAATTATAAAATAAACAAAGATCTTAAAAAATGCGGCGAAATATCTGAACGCTCTAACGGCAATGGATCATTAATGAGAATTCTGCCTGTATCTATTTTTTTTGCAAATGATTCAGAAAAGACTATTATTGAGAAAAGTTTTGAAATCTCTGCTTTGACTCATAATCATATTAGGTCAAAAATTGCCTGTGCACTATATTCACTATTTGTTTCTGAATTACTCAAAGGTAAAAACCTTTATGAAGCTTTAGCTAATGCAAATAGAATAATAACGCCCTATATCCCAAATGAAGAAAAAATTAACTTCAATAGAATTATTAATTTTGAAGTTCTTCAACTGAATAAAAACAGTATAAAAAGCAGTGGCTATGTAATTGATACTCTTGAAGCCGGTTTATGGTGTTTATTTAACAGTTCTGATTATAAAGAAGCTGTTTTGAAAGCTGTTAATCTTGGAGACGATACAGATACAACTGCAGCAGTAACAGGAGGATTAGCAGGAATTGTTTTTGGGCTTGGCGGTATTTCCTCAAACTGGATAAAATCTCTTGCAAAATTAGAAAAGATAGAAAATCTAATTGATCAATTTATTAAGCGTTCCTGATTATTATAAATTAGGAGATTTTAAAATGATTTCAATTTTTTGTTTAATGTTTTCATTTATAGTGTTATTTTAATAAATCAAACTACGTTGCAGAATTATAATTGTTTACCGATAAAGGGTTATATAGGTTTTAAATGAATATTTTCGTTTTTTTTATGGTTGCCGGAATTCCTCTAATAGGAACTTTTATAATAGGTAAGATTTATACAAAAAGGACAGGTAAAAAATTTAAATTTTTATTAAAATGGCCTACTTATATTGGTCTGCTGGCATTAATGATGATTATCCATATTACAATAATCAAAAATTATTTTCCAAATGCTTATACAGAAATCAACAATGCACTTGATGGCGGCATTTCTGCTAAAATAGTATCTGGTGATGAAAAATAGAAATATAGCTGATCTAGGCGTAATCTGAAATCCGTAATCTGACGAGTAAATCTTCAAACAATAAAACCGCGTGCCATACATGTAATTATTTCCCAATCCAAATATCTTATGAAGTAAAATTATAGATTTATATTATTTATAAACAGTCCTAATATAGAGCACTTTATAGATTCCTATGTTACAATTGTAACATAGGAGATTAATAATAATTTAGGATTTTGTAATAAATGATTGTTTTAAATACGCTTAAATTTTCTCTAAAATATACAGTTCTTACACTATCGCTTCTTCTTCCATATCATATTTGTGCCTCAGATACAAAAACAAATATTAATACCGATATTCCAAAAATTAAAACTTATACAGGAACAATAGTACCCCTACAAACAAATCAATATGTTTCTGGCACAGATTTCAGTTTTGACGGATTTGTTGATTCGGTTGCCCAGGTAGGAAGCCTTATTTATCCTGAAATAACAGATATGACTGGTAATATATTCAAAGAAGGAACAGTAATTATTCAACTTAGGAAAAATTTTTGGTCAGATATGGTATTATCCAGTAAAAGTGAAGTTTATGCAGCAAAAGCTGATCTTCTTACTGCAGCTCAACAATATAAAAGATATAATAAATTAACACGAAGTAAAACAAAAGTTGCTTCTATAGAAAAATATCAAGATGTACGGGCTGCTTATTATGATGCTTTAAGCAAGCTAAATAAAGCAAAAGCTGATCTCCTTGAATCAGAGATAATATTAAAAACATGTACACAATACGCACCTTTTGTAGGAATTGTTGATAATGTATATTTGTCAGAAGGCAGAGCCTGTGGTAATCCGCAAACAATTGAAATAAGCCAATTAGACCCTGTAGGCATTAAAGTAAAAATGCCGCGTAGAGAAGCCAAAAAAATAAAAATAAGCAGTTTAGTTAAAATATATAAAGCAAACAGTAATATAGTGTATGGCATTTATAGCGGACATTCGATGCTTTGCAAAGACGGCATTATGCTGCAAACGGAAAACAAGCTGAAATCTTTTCATAACAAAACAATTCATAAAGGCAAAATTATCCCCCAAGTTTCTAATATTTCTTTTGTTGATTCTTTTTATAATTTAAACCCTAATTCAAAAATATTATCTATTTCAGTTGACTCGCTTAAAAAAGATAAAAAAGAGTATTATGTATGGAAACTTTTAAATACTAAAGCATTAGAATTAAATAATGATAAATCTATTTTCAAAGTCAAAAAAATTTATGTCGTACCTGACAATTTAAAACGTGAAATAGGTGGTTATTCTTATTATATAGCCTTAAAAAATTCTGGAAGCCTACAAATCAATGATCTTGTTCTTACAACACTACCTAATAATCCGCTACAAGATGGTGATTTAGTAAAATTCATTGAAAACAAATATATTTTTATGCCTGGAGATAAATTAAAAGTCGTAATTGATTTTTAATCATGGTGCAAAGCTAAGCTTAAAATTGATGTTTTATTTATCAATAGTTAACAAAATTAAACAATTAAAATTTAAATACATAGATAAATTATGAATATTCTAAAATTGTTCAAATATTTTGCAAAACAAACAGTAATAATTTTATTTTTTTTTACGACAATTAATATAATTGCGCTAGAAGGAAAAACCTATACAGGCACAGTTGTAACATTACAAAAAAATAAATTGTTAGCAGGTACTGATTTTTCTTATTATGGAACTGTCGAGCATGTAGCAAGGTTGGGTAGTTTAATATATCCTCAAATAACTGACATAAATGGTAATACGATCAAACCTGGAACTGTACTAATTCAACTGAGAGATGATTACTGGGAAGATATGGTACTGGCTGACAACAGTGCTGTCAACTCCAAAAAAGCTGATCTACTCACTGCTATTGAAGAATATAAAAGATATAAAGTGTTATCATCATCAAAGAGTCTTTCACTGGAAAAATTTCAAGCAAAAAGAGCTAAATACTATGATGCCATCACTGATCTTAACGAATCAGAAGCAACATTATTAGAACAAGAAAATGTTGTAAAAGCTGATATAGACTACCCGCCATTTGAAGGAATAGTTGATAAAATTTTATTTTCCTCAGGCATGAGTGGAAACCCTGTCTGTATAGAAATAAGCCAGCTAAACCCAATTGGTATAAAAATAAAAATGCCACGCGAAGAAGCTGAAAGCATAAAAATAACCAGTAATATAAAAATAAATATTCCTAATACTAATATTGAACATGGCATTTACAGAGGCAGCTCTATTCTTTGTAAAGACGGTATAATTTTCAGAACAGAAAATAAACTGGAATCTTTTTATGATAGAAAAACTTACAATGGTAAAATTATTCCTGATGTAATTAACTGTTATCCTGTTGACAGATTTTATAAGCAGGATCCTAATTCATCAGTATTAGCTATTCCAATAACATCTTTAAAGAAAGACAAAAAAGGTTATTATGTATGGAAAGCCGTAGATACCAAAACATTACAAACAGAGAAAAAGCTTAACCCTATTTTTAGGATAAAGAAAACTTATGTTATACCTGAAAACCTAAAAAGAAAAATGGCTGGCTTCACATACTGTAGAGCATTAAAAGATCCAGGAGATCTGCAAGTTAATGACCTTCTACTTTCAACATTACCTAATGAGTCACTTCATGATGGCGATATGGTAAGATTCATTGAAAGCAGATACTTATTAATGCCTGACGATACAGTACAGGTAACAATTGATTTTTAATATATAAATCAGGTAAACACTATGTCCTATTACCATAACAAAAAATATTTTCTATTTAAACTAACCTCCTTAGCATTCATCGTATTATTTATAAATCAAAGCTGTTTAGAAGCAAATAAAAAAACAAACATTAAGAAACCTCTATTTTTAAAATCTCTCACATTTAAAGGAACAGCTACGCCGATTACAACAATGACAATAACACATGGTTTTAATACTGTATTTAGAGGTGAAATTGCTTATACAGCAAGGCCTGGTTTTATTTTTCAAGGTGCAACATATGACAGCAAGGGTAATATAACAAAAAAAGGAAACCTACTTTTTAAATTTGATACAACTTCAAGAGAAAAAATAGTAGCTCTTGAAAAAGCCTCTTTAGATCAGGCAAATGTTAATTTAAACTTAGCAAAAGAAAAATATCTGCGATATAAAGAATTATATTCAAAGCTAGCTACAAGCCTTGAAAAATTTCAGGAAAAAGAGTCAGCTTATTACAAAGCTATTTATTCCTTTAAACAAGCAGATTTAAAATTATATCTTGCAAAAATAATGCTTAAAAACTGTTTCTATTATGCAAAATTTGACGGTATAGTAAATGAGGTATTGGTTCCCTCAGGATGGGTTGGAGGTGAGCTTGCAATAATGAATGTTTCACAGCTTTTTCCTATGGGCATAAAAGTTAAGATGAGTAGAAAACAAGCCAATATGATTAATATCTCTACGCCTGTAAAAATCTTCCCTCCAGTTGGAGGAAAACCCATGGGGATTGACTATACATCAAGAAAACTTACAGAAGATGGAATAATATTTTATGTGAATAATTATCCTGATGCTCCTATTTCAGGAAATAAAAATATACTTGTTATAAACTCAACATGTACTGTTTTTTACTTTGATCAGTTACAAAAAGATTCACCACTATGTGTTAATACTAAATCATTGCAAAAAGATAAAAAAGGATATTATGTGTGGCAGGCTGCTGGTCAAAAAAACTGTTCACCTGACAATGGAATAAACCATATCTTTAAAGTCAATAAAATTTACGTAACGCCAGGCAATAAAATTTCTAATACAGAGCCTGGAGTAACATTTGTAAATTTAAAAAATTCGGGAACTCTTAAACATCTTGACATCGTACTCATGCTAAATAACAATGTAAACCTGCAAGACGGACAGGAGGTATACTACAGCAAACTCCGTTATGTTTTTATGCCTGGAGATCCTGTTAAAGTTGAAATTGGTCCTTTTCTCAAGGAATAAATTCATAGCATAAAAAGTTAATTCCTTAAATATCAAAGATACATCTCATTTTGAACAAGTGTGATAATAATATTTATTAGCTATGTTTAATAAGTTTTTTAAGTGAAATAATTAAACTTATTAAAATAAATACTGCTGAAATAATATAAGTTAAAGAAAATGAAAAAGAGGATGTAATTCCGGCAAGAACAGATCCAAATCCCCAACCTGCAGCAGTAATAGATGCAGCCGCCCCCATAGCCCAGCCTTGAGCTTTTAAATCTGCTAAATTAGAATACATTGTTAATATTACCATATATGACAAACCTACTCCAATGGCAATAAAAGGAACAGCAATCCATTCTGATGATAAAATAATTAAAGACGATATTAGGTAGCCAATAAATAATAGCACTATAGAAAATTTTAAAATACTTTCATTTTGAAAAAATCTTACTGCTATTCTAATAAGTATCAAAAGAGCAAAAGCATAAATAAGACTCAAAAACGAAATAAAGTCTCCTAAATCACTTATAGAATAATGAAATATCTGCACGAGAGACAAAGAGGTAGTTTGAAAATAAATTGCCCAACTTAACTGTACAAACAAGAGTACTAGAGAAACATATCTAAATTTTTTATTTTTAAATGCTTCGATTAATAGGAAAAAACCTTTGAATATATTAATTTTAGATGTGTTAAAAGATTTAGCTGTTTCAGTGAAAAGTTTAGCCAATAATATTCCGTTAAGTAAAGCTAAAATACCTGCAAAAATAAATGGTCCTGAATATCCAATTCCATTAATAATTTTCAAGCCGGCAAGTTTCCCTCCAATAAAAGGACCTAATATAAAACCTAAAGAAGCAGCTAATGAAATTAGGCTCAAATTAATAGTTTTTTTCTCAGGAGTACTAATGTCAACGATAGAAGCCTGTGCTAGCCCCATACTACCAGCTAATAACCCAGTAAAAGCTCTGGCAATAATTAATAAAATAATACTGTTTAATTCTAAACTAACAGCAGAAAAAAACATTCCGACAGCTTCTCCAAACAAGCAGAAAAGAAGTACTTTTCTACGCCCAACATGATCAGATAAGTCGCCTAAAATAGGAGCACCTATCAACATAGCGACCGGGAAAGCTGCAACTGTTATTCCATATAATAAATTTGCAGTCGTTTCAGAAAGTCCATGTACCAAAACACCTCCTGCGGCAGTACTGAACACAGTAGCGAAAACTGGATATACAATCCCAACACCTAATGAATCAATAAGTATTGTTAACAGTAAAGGTATATATACGTAAAAATTATTTTTTCTTTCTATATAAAATTCATTCATAATAATCATCTATAAATTATAAACGTAGGAATAAAAAAGGAGGTCTGACTATTATATCAAATAAATATAAATAGACCTACAACAATAATACTGGACAGGTAAAATAGAATAAGGTTCAAAAAATGCTAATCATTATAGTTCAATAGTTTAACTATTATATCAGAATCATCTCTTTTAAAATCTACAGTGGCATAATAGCCATCTTTAAAAGCACCCGGGTTTACAATTTTTGTATTGTTAATAGTATCAATACCCCTTCCCTCATGAATATGACCTGTCAAGCATATTACAGGAGTATATTTTTCTATAAAAGTCAGTACAGATCGACTTCCGACATGAGTTCCATTTAATAAGGTATCGTTAATAGTTCCGTAAGGAGGCTGATGAGAAATAAAAATTAACTTCTTATTTCCATTTTGCAATTCGCAGTTATTAAATATTTTCTTTAAAGCAGAACTATACTCTTCCTCTGTATATTCTTCAGGGGTATCAACCGGAGTTGTAAGGGATCCTCCAAGCCCTGCAAAAGTAAAAGTATCTACAGTTCTATATTTTCTATTTATGCTAATTTTTTCTGATATTAAATATTGTTCAACATCGCTATAATCACAATTACCTGCAACTCCAATAATGTTCGGATTAAATTTTTTTATTGTATCAAGAATTTTTTGGGCATTTTCAACATGTCCAAAATTGGTAATGTCTCCTCCTAATAAAATATAATCGGCTGATTTAAGTTGGTCTATTATTTTTATAAGACCATCTATATTACCATGAATATCAGTTATAAATAAACATTTCATTTCACATAACTCACTTATTTTTTACAATTTTATAATTTAACGGGTTATCTTTACATATTATTGTATATTAAACTACCTACATAAAAAATAAAGGATAAAATATGCAAAATTTTAATTACTACAATCCTGTTAATATAATATTCGGTAGAGGAACTATTTCTGAATTGCCAAATCTTATTTCTAAAGATTCTAAAATACTTATGACATATGGTGGAGGATCTATTAAGAAAAATGGTATTTATGCTCAAGTCAAAAAAGCATTGAAAGGATATTCCATATTAGAGTTCTCAGGAATTGAACCAAATCCAACGTATGAAACCTGTATAAAAGCAGTAAAAATAGTAAAAGAAAATGATATAGATTTTTTATTAGCTGTAGGTGGCGGATCTGTTCTTGATGCAACAAAATTCATTTCAGCTGCCTCAAAGTTTAATGATGGAGATCCATGGAAGCTTTTATCTGAAGCTGCTGAAGTCAAATCTGCACTTCCATTGGCATCTGTAATAACTTTACCTGCAACCGGTTCAGAAATGAATTGTGGTGCAGTAATGTCTAAAAAATCAACTAATGAAAAATATCCTCTTGCAGATAAATATCTCTTTCCTCAATTCTCAATAATTGATCCGGAAACAACATATTCACTGCCACAAAAACAGGTAATTAACGGATTAGTGGATACTTATGTTCATGTTTTAGAACAATATGTTACATATAACGAGAATGCACCTCTGCAAAACAGACAAGCTGAAAGTATTTTATTAACAATACATGAAATAGCAGAAAAAGTTTTAACCGAATCTGAAAACTATGATGCAAAAGCAGATTTTTTCTGGTGTTCAACTCAAGCACTCAACGGCATAATCAACTGTGGTCTTCCGCAAGATTGGACCACACACTTGATTGGGCATGAATTAACAGCATTATACGGAATTGACCATGCTCAATCTATTGCTATTGTATTACCAAGATTATGGTATAATCAAAAAGAAAATAAAGCTGATAAATTAATCCAATATGGAAAAAGAGTATTTAATATCAGTGATATTAACAGAGAAACAGCACTAAATACAATAATTAACAAAACAAAAGATTTCTTTGAATCTTTAGGTATAAAAACAAATCTCTCTGATTACGGAATTAACTCAGAAGATGCTGCCCAAAAAATTAGTCAAAGATTTAAAGAACGTGGAACAATACTAGGAGAAAGAGAAAATATAACTCCCGATGATGTAAAAGAAATTTTGCTTAATTGTTAGTTTTAATTTAATATGCAAAAGGGTAATCTTAATCCCCTTCTGCATTCTATTGTTTCTTTAAGTAAATTCAGTTATAATCTGTTATATTATAGATTTTTTATATTAATATAGAATTTTAATATGGTTATAAATAATGAATAACTCTGCAAAAGAAAAAGTGCTGAACTATCATACTTCCCAAAATCCGGGAAAAATATCAATACAGGTTGATAAATCTTCTACTAAACAGGAAGCTTTATCATTGGCACAAACTCCAGATATAGCAATATCTTGTAAGGAAATCAAAAAGAAACAGAGTAATATTTATAAATATGCATCTAAAGGTAATCTTGTTGCTGTAATTTCAGATGGTACTGAGGTATTAGATCTTGGTAATATTGGTCCTTTAGCATCAATACCTGTTATGGAAAGTAAATCAGCACTATTTAAATACTTTGCAGATATAGATGCTTTTCCTATTTGCTTAAAAGATGTTTTTGATAAAGATGGAAAAACAGATTCAGAAAAATTGATAGAAACAGTAAAAAGATTGGAACCAACATTTGGTGCTATTAATTTGGAGAATATAGCTGCCCCTGCATGCTTTGAAATTGAGCAGAGATTAAAAGATGAACTTCCAATTCCTGTATTTCATGATGACCAACATGGGACTGCTATTATCTCACTTGCCGGATTATTAAATGCACTAAAACTTACAGATAAAAAAATTGAGAACTGCAAATTTGTCATAAATGGTGCAGGTGCAGCAGGCATTGCCTGCGCCGAATATTATATCAGAGCAGGTGCAAAACGTAGAAATTTTATGATCTGTGATTCAGAAGGTATAATTAATTCAGTCAGAAAAAATCTTTCTCCGGAAAAGAATAAATTTGCTGAAATTATTTCAAATAAAGTAAAAACGCTGGATGAGGCATTTGAAGGTGCAGATATATTTATAGGAATATCAGAAGGCAAATGTATCACCAATAATATGATTAAAAAAATGGCTAAAAACCCTATAGCTTTTGCATTAGCCAATCCTAGACCTGAAATTTATCCTGATGATGCAATATCAGCAGGAGCTAAAATTGTTGCAACAGGAATAAGTGAGTATCCAAATCAAATAAATAATATTTTAGGGTTCCCTGGAATATTCAGAGGTGCTCTTGATACAATGTCTACAAATATCAATTTTGAAATGAGACTGGGGGCATCCAAAGCATTAGCAGAACTTGCTAATGAAAAAGTTCCTAAAAATATATATACTGTTCTGGCCAATACATATCCCAAAGATGCTAAAAATGGTTTATTTGATGGGGAAACACCTCTAAAAGAATCTTATATATTACCTAAGCCACTTGATTCAAGAGTAGCCCCCAGGGTTGCACGATATGTTGCAGAAGCTGCAATGAAATCAGGAGTTGCTCAAAGACAGATAAATGATCTTGACGAATATGAAAAAATTGTATTTCACAGAATAAATAAACTTCCATAAATATATAGTCCCATCGACAAAACTATATCTAAAATCATATTAAAACCTAAACTTCTTTTGTAAGTCTGACGTTTTACTGTAATGTACCGAAACCAAAAATAAATTTCATGCTAAAGTGCTTCTATTACAAGCTATTTAGCATATTATTGGTATTTATAAAAAAAATTCTATATCCGTATTAAATCTTTTCATAATTTGATTTAGAGTTATAAATGCCCTATTATTTTATATATAATAAATTAACTGAGAAGGAATAAAATGGATATTTTAGATTACTATAATTCAGTTTATCCGCAGCTCAAAAACTGCTTTTCAATGAGTAATTATTTCATTGCCATTGAAAAAACTTTAATAGAAGAATCAGGAGCAGATCCTGCCTTTCCTTCTGTGACATATGATAAAGAGTCACTATACTATATTACAGCCAAAAGAGGATTTCAGGTACATCTTCCTGTCCTTGGAGATAATGCAGTGCTGGCCCCTTTTGATTATGAATTGTTTTTATGTAAAGATCAAAACCAGTTATTTCAAAGCAGACAAAGCCATGAATATTTTTTTAAAGGTGTATGGCCTGTTATTAACTATATAAAAGATATCTTTCTAAAACGTGGAATGCCGTTCATGTTGGATTATACAGCTTCAGGCGGCCATATTCTTTTCTATAATCCGCTGCATCAGGAGTCATCCGATAAACTTGCTGAAATAGGATATCTTGAAGAAGGCTTAATTAAAAACTGCTCAATTGTTGACAAATATGATCATAGGAGGCGTTCCCCTACACCACTAAAAATGGCAAATGTATTTAGCGGAGTAACACGCCTTGCTGAATACATAGCATTACTGGCAATGAACGAATTCAGAGGCAATCTTATTGCAGGAAAATTACCTGTAACAGTATCAGACTCACAACTAAACTGTATAAATTTAGATAATAGCTGGGCTGAAGGATCTCCTGTTTTTAGATGTATCAGAAGTCCATATAGTCTGCATAAGAAAAACTATGAAAAATATGGATATAGAAAAAGCCCTCTTGTCGATGTAGTCGGAATGGTCTTTGACGGCACCAATGTTTATGGTAATAATAATATGGGCCATATTTTAGACTGCATGTGGGATCTAGGAAAAGCAGCTGATTATGCTCAAAAATTCACAGGTCATATACCAAATGCAAATAATACATTAATAGATTTTATCAATGAATATAAAGCATCTGAATTATATGCCTTCCACCAGGATTTCGATAATACACCTGACATTGAACCAGGAATGGCTATACATTATGCAAAAGAAGTTCCCAATTTAAGCGATGTTACCAGATGGATGCTGCACTGGCCAAACCCTATGTGCCTACAGCCAATAAACATGGTTAATCTAATTAAGGAATTTGTTATATGGCATAATTGGAAACCACGAAATGTCGCTAATATTCTCAGAGACGTATATTCTAATAAAGAGCACGGTTGGGTTTTAGATTTTGAATCAGCCTATCCATCTGATGAAAAAGCTAATTTCTGGACCAGAACCTATGCAGCACTTGCTTTAATAGAGACAGGCGCAATGCATATAGGATAATTTATAAATCATTATAGCGGCCTTGCAGATATATAATACTGCAAGGCTGTATTTTATATATTAAGAACAATCCGTCATATACCTTAAAAAATAACTCTCTCTATGGCATATATCAGGCACAAGCAGATGATTGTATAATAGAAGGTTCCAAATTTGATCCATCCTTTATGGCTTATTTAGTATGTGAAAAATTCTGCTATCATATGCCATTATACAGAGTAGCAGAAAAAAATATGAACTTCCGATTGTTGATAGATTATTTAATCTATTAAAGGGCAAAATTAAAGATAATACCTTATTGCCTAAATCAAAGATGGCTGAGGCTATGGCAATATGATGTCAAAGGGAAATAACTTCAGATATTACTTAACTGATCAAAATACACGTATGGATAATAATGTTGCTGAGAGAGGGGTTAGAAAAATAGTCATAGGTCGTAAAACTGGATGTTTCTTGGAAGTCCAAGAAGCGGTAAGGCTATGGTGAATCTTATGAGCTTTGATTCAAACTTGCAGAGTCATGGGAATTAATCCTCAAATAGATATGAAAGATGTTTTTAGAAATCTATTATCACATCCTGCAAATAAACTTTATGAATTCTTGCCTGATCAATGGCAAAAGTTGAGAAGTAAATAAAAAACAGCACTTATTGAAAGTAAATCAATATGGTGCTGTTCTTTCGTTTACGAGTTATGCTCCATGCAGGTATGGATATGAATGGCTGATATTATATCCTGAATTATAGCCATTTCCAAAGACAATGGAAACAGCTGCGTATAAATTAGGATTATATCCGACAGGTTCATTTGCATCGAATAAACAATAAGAAACTTTTCCACCAAGATAGTACATAGCATTTTGGAAAGTAATTCCATTAAATACAACATGATTAAAAGTTTTAGGTGAATACCCCAAAAAACAGTGGCTCATTTCCCCACAGTTATAGACCCCTCCGGTAAAACCGGTAATTGCATTAAAATCGGTATTAGATATTGTTCCTTTATTACCTGTTAGGAAGTGTAATAATATAAATTAAACGATTTGCTGTTTATCTTGGTGCAATCGTATAATTCCATTCTGGATGAAATTCATCACCATATATCACAACTTCTTCCATTTCTTTGTCTGTAACT
>Ga0233431_1004234_pt1 | contig 15709 bp, 15 predicted proteins | sample SI_118_April2016_FD_179867 | JGI IMG/M metagenome (GOLD analysis project Ga0233431, IMG submission 179867) | Seawater microbial communities from Saanich Inlet, British Columbia, Canada - SI_118_April2016_200_MG | ecosystem: Environmental > Aquatic > Marine > Inlet | place: Canada: British...
TCTTTTTCAAGCTGTCACCTCTTGGCCAAATATGATTGTGAAATATTGCTAGGTGTGATCATATGGGTATTATAATGATGTATAAATGAATACGCAAGCACAATATGATATAATATTCATTCGCATCGAAAATACATCCCACTTTCTTTTGCATATTCTCCCGTTCCGTGATATATTGAACAAAAATTAAACACTCAAATATAAATCACCCCCGAAAGGAGTCCTCACATGTCAAAGAAAATGTCACGCAGATCAGCACTTGCAGCCGGCGCATCGGTCACCGGCGGAATCGTCGCATCCTCATGCGCCCAATCGCCGTCCGACACTGCGTCATCGACACCGAAAGCCGAATTGTCCGATGTATACGGCGAGGAATACCTCACACAATGGGGTCCCGGACCCGATGCCGACCGCGTTACTACGGCAGGCTCGACACCGGTGCGGCTGAGCTGCAACATGCACGGGCTTCAATACAGCCGAATGGGCGATATCGATGCTCATATCAAAGAGATTAAAGCGCTGGGTTACACTGCCGCCGAATCACGGGACGACTGGTATCAGGTTACCGATTCGCAGATCAGAGAGCTCAATGACGCCCTCAAAGCCAATGATTTTCTCTATTATACCATACACGTGTTCTGCAACGACATCCATCCCGATCCGGCAAAAAAGGAAGAGAATTTCAAACGCCGGGTCCGTTCGATCGAGACTGCGGCACGGCTCGGGCTGAAATTCGTTGTGAGCCATACGGGCGGTAAAAGCACACGCGCAGCAAACAGCCCGCATAAAGATAACTGGACAAAAGCCGTATGGGACGAGTCGGTCGAGGCAATGAAACGGCTTGTGAAAGCGACCGAGGGATATCCGGTCGATCTCGCTGTGGAGGCGCTCAACCCGACAAATATCAACAATCCCATGGCGCATGTCCGGCTCAAAGAGGAAGTCGGCTCGGACAGGATCAAGGTCTGTCTCGATCCCCAGAATATGATCAGTCCACGAAACTTTTACCGCAGTACCGAGCTGATCAACCGGTGTTTCGATCTTATCGGCGAGGATGTATGCTATGCGCACTGCAAAGATATCAAATGGGAAAACTCCATGCTTCCGATGATGAACTGGGTGATTCTCGGCGAGGGTGAAATCGACTATGCAACCTATCTCAAACGGTTGAGCCAGCTTGACCACGAGCGTGCGTTCATGCTTGAATTCATGAGAAGCAAAGAGGCCTATATCGATGTCCAGAAAAATCTGCGCGCAGTCGCAAAAGAGGTCGGCGTGAATATTCTCGGCGAGCAGTCATAGGGCTTAGCTGTACTTTATATTATGAAAGATAGAATTATTATGATAAAGTCAAAGGTTTCAATTCAAGATTAATTTATGAAAAATTCAAACAAATTCAAGATGATAAACAAAATTATTACATCATATGTAACTCTGCAAATTGATGTTTTCTGAGAGGAGATATTATGAGTATAGTGAAAATCATGCCATGTCTTGATATGAAAGATGGCCGGGTAGTAAAAGGGATACATTTCGTCGATTTGAAAGATGCGGGCGACCCATGTGAAAATGCGGTTTTCTATCAAAAAGAAGGCGCCGACGAATTGGCCATGTTGGATATAGCAGCAACCTTGGAAAACAGAAAGACGAGATTAAAATGGATCAACGATGTTTCTACAAAAATTAACATACCATTGACCGTAGGCGGCGGCATTTCCTCGTTGGAAGACATAGAAATGGTTTTAGAGGCCGGTGCCGATAAAATCTCTATGAACAGTGCTGCTGTAAAAGATCCGGAGTTAATAGGTCGTGCAGCTGAGCAATATGGTTCAGAAAAAGTGACGATAGCCATCGATGCCCGAAGGAATAAAGAAATGGTATCAGGATTTGAGCTGGTTGTTTCCGGAGGCACAAAACCTGTCGACCGGGATGCCGTAGACTGGGCAAAACAGTGTCAAAAACTGGGGGCCGGTGTAATTCTGCCGACAAGCATGGATGGTGACGGTACACAAGACGGTTATGATTTGGAATATACAAAGGCCATTTCAGATGCGGTAGATCTGCCGGTTGTTGCTTCCGGAGGTGCAGGAACTCTTGAGCATTTTTATGAAGGAGTCGTTCAGGGTGGTGCACAGGTTCTTTTGGCAGCATCAGTTTTTCACTATCGCCTCCTGAGCATAAATGAGATAAAACAATATCTTATGGACAAAGGCCTGGAGGTCAACTTATAATAGTCAGTGTCAGTGTTTTTTAGTAAATCGTTTGTGTAAAATGCAATTATTTCTAAAATCCCCCTCAATGAGGGGGATTTTTTATTGTGCTGCAGCTATATGTGATTTTTCCCTTGAAACGAATAGAAACCCGGCATACTGCAAGGATCCTCTTTCGGATCGGCATCGTCAATTCCTTCATGATATTTATCAGCCCGAGATTTCACTTTATTGATAAGAAGTTTTTCCCGCAATATATCATTATTATGAAAAGGGGGCGGATAAATGAGGCAAGTTCAAACTTCCGTCAAGACAGTCAATCACGGCTCCGAATCAAAGAAGGGTGTATCGGGAAGCGTCAAGGGGATCGATGGCGGAGATGCGCCAATGACACTCATGGATTTCCATTTTCCGCCTTTGAATCTGAGATAGAACGCCAGGCCGAGCACGACGACGAACGCTGAAATGAAAATCCATCCGACATAGATATTCATGCCGAATATCTCAAGGGCGATATAGCTCGGCAGAACAAGCACAAGAATGGTGTCGAGGACGATGACTTTCATGACGAACCCTGTGTCGCCCGCACCTTTTATCGCATAGGCGAAAACGATATTCAGCGCGTCGAACACCGAATAGAACGCGACGAATCGAAGCAGCACAACCGCAACGCTTTGTATGAATTCGAAACGGGCGCTGTCCGCCATAGAGGCATACGGCGCAAGAAATAATCCGGGGATGAAAAGATACATGGCCGAAAGTATCCCGATATAGGCCATGGTAAGCTGCAATCCGGAGTAGACGCTTTTTTCGGCGAGATCGGGCCTGTTTTTTCCGATGTACTGTCCAACGACGATCATGATCGCCATACCCATGCCGATCATGGGAAGAAATGCGATGGAGTTAATGTTGAATGCTATATTCGTCGCGGCGAGATACGGTGTTCCGAGGCGCCCGATAAGGATGATGAACACGGTCAATCCGGCAATTTCAAGGAAGAACTGGATGCCGTTCGGGACGCCGAATTTTACCATGCGCATGAAAAGGTCGCGGTCGAACTTCCATCCTTGAGCAGTCTGATATTTTTCACGGTTCGGACGCCGCATCACCATAATGAAAAATATTCCGAACGATACACAGTATGATATTATCGTTGCAATTGCCGCACCGCGGATCCCCATTTCCGGAAATCCTGCATTCCCGAAAATCAGAAGATAATCCAGCAGTATATTTATTGTTGTCGCGCAGAGATTGACAAACATCACCGTCCATGTTTCGCCCCGCCCGCTATAAAATCCCGAAAACGCAGTGGACGCTATCGCCGGAGCCGCTCCGTAACAGAGTATTCTGAAATAGTGGGTTTCATTCAGACGCACCATGTTTTCATGGCCGACATATTTGAATATATCCGCGGCGAACGGAGCCATGCCCATAAGAACTATTCCGCCGAAAACTGCGAAATAGGCTCCCTGCCAGAGAGAGGGGCCGATGCGGTCATACTGTTTTGAGCCGTAATACTGTGCGACAAACGTGTTGACATACATCGCGGTGCCGATGAAGAAGCTCAATACGGTGAAATTCAGCATACCGGCAGGCGTAACAGCGGCGATCGTTTCCGGCGAATACCATGTGAGGAACATGCGGTCGACGAAATGCTGAATGGAAACAGCACCCATGCTGAGCACCAGCGGAAATGCCAGATTCAAAAGTTCTTTGTATCCGCATTCTTCATACCACCTGGTATGCAGCGCTTTTGCTATATTTTTCAATGTTGTCCTTTATGGAATAACGGAAAGCAGGAAATATATTCGGATGAATCAATACATGCGGATTGGAAAGATATCATAATACATAAAAATTATATTAATTACAACAGGCAAATCGGGGCGCAAATATACATTGAATTAATACAGTGCCGATGTGGCCGCGGATCATAATGTGCAAAACGGTATTGTCAACACAGTTAGGATTCGTATTAATTGTTCAGATACGAGTCGACTTTTTTCATGGCATCTTCGATATTCTGACCGTAATAATATCCGTTACCGTCCGGATCAATAACATAATTTGCGGGAATGCCCACGACACCATACGATTTTGCGATTACGGTGCCCTCATCAAAGAGCACGCTGTATTCGATGCCGTTCTCTTTCGCAAATTCTTTCAGCTTATCGGGCTTGTTATCGACACTTACCGACAAGATCGTAAAATCCGTACCCTTGTATTTCTCGTGAACATCGCGCAATACGGGGATCTCATCCTTGCAATGAGGGCACCATGTCGCCCAAAAGACCACAAGAACCGGTTTGCCGCTGTAATCAGCCAGGCTGAATGATGTGCCGTTCAGATCCGGGAGAGTAAAGTCCGGCGCTTTTATTGATTGGGATACGGCTGCTTCCGTTTCAGGTGCGGCTTCTTCCGAACTTCCGCCGCAGCCTGCGATCAGCAGCATGAGGATGATTGTATATATATTCTTCATGACTCTCTCCTTGATAAAAAAACTCATTATGATATTCCCTTTAAATAAAAATCAAAAAAAAACATTAAAAAAATTAGAAAAATTTGCCTGCCTGAATGAAAAAATATTGCGATAAAAGAACGAGCGCGATACCAAAAACCTTTTTCACTTTAACCGACAGCGATTCCGATTTCATGAGCGTGCTGATGAATCCGGTAAACGTCCCCGCGATGATCAGTACGGTGCCCAGTCCGGCGGCATACGTAAAAAGGATCGTCGTGCCGAAAAATATATTCTGTCGAGATCCCACATACGACAAAATAATAACAAGCACCGCGGCGGTGCAGGGCGCGGCAATGATCCCTGAGGCCATTCCCAGAAAGAACGCCGGGATAAATCCCTTGCCTTTGATGCGGGGCGCCGCAAAAGCGGGCAGGGGAATGGTAATAATGTCCAAAAACCACAACGCCATAATCAGGATAACATTGCCCACAAATAATTGTGTCCACGGATTGGATTGGATCCTCCCGAATATCATTCCGGTCAGTGACGCTATCAATCCGAGGATCGAAAATGTGACCGCCATGCCGAGCACATAGGACACCGACAGCCAAAACGCCCGCGCCCGCGATTGAACCTGACTTGCACCGATATAGCCTACTATAATGGGGATAACGGGATACACGCACGGTGTAAAACTCGTCAGTATCCCTGCGGCGAGAACGAAGGCATAGGCGGCCGGATTGCCTCCGGACATATATTTTGATATTGTTTGGGCAAGAAATTCCATTTTATTTAATCACCTTATACGTTTTCAAACGCCTGATTGAGTACATCCAAGGAAACCATACCGGTAAACCGCTCAACCTCGGCGCCGTCCTTTAAAAATAGGATCGTGGGAACTGCCATAACGCCGTTGTCGATCGCTGTCTGGATATCCTCGGTGATATCGACTTTTTCAGCATCGACCGTACCCTCGAATTTTCCGGCAAGTTCATTGAAGACCGGATCGACCATTTTACAGACCGGGCAGGACGGGCTCTTGAAAAACAATACCGAATTTGACATTTTATCTCACTTGTTAAAAATTTCGGGACATGTAACTTCTGTTTACACGTTTATTCTTTGAATAGGGTTTCAAAATACTATATATGCTGTTTTTCAATGGATTGCAAATCAAGACTGAATATTATCCGGAATGTTCTGCGCAGAACATGTATATGCAGATATAGTTAAGTAATAAAAAAACAACTGCTATGAATGTAAATATGAACGGAGAAAGTTATGTCAAAAAATAATTATAAATAAAAGTAAAAAATGTGGAACCAAACCCGCTTAAATGTATCATATATATAATGCTATATCGCAATGGCAGTAATGTGGCTTTCAGGTATTCAGAAAATTCAGCACTTTGCACAAAAATAAGGAGATAGGGACATGTACAAAGATATAACTATAATGTTCGGAGTTCTTACGTATTACTTCTTAGCGTATACGGTTCTTTATTCCGCTGCATATGGAGTAATTAACGCGCTAAAATGATAGAACGTAACAATATACGGTAAAAAAGACGCCCGATGAGAGAGCGTCTTTTTTATTTTTCCCCGTCTTAAACCGCACCTGTGTTTTTCATCGAAAGATCTAAACATTTTCAACTGCTATATCCTCTGATGAGGCGCTTCGTCCGATACTGTCAACCGCAGTGATCTTATAATTATGAGCGCTTTTGCCGCCAACAATATCCTCGAACGCGAATGGTTCCATGGTAGTTTGAGGCCGGTGAGCGACTTCCACGATCTTGGTGTTGTCGCGGAGTATTTCATAATGCGCGAGCGGTTCGTCGCCGGCATAGGCGGAATCCCACGTGAGTTTTACCGCACGTCTGCCGTTAAGCACTTCCTGGCGCGCAGCAGCTTCACGCGGCGGTGTGAGCTGCCCCTCGGGAAGCTGGAAATAGTTGGTTTTTCCGCCCTTGACACTACGGGTCATGTTTTCGATCTCACGTCTGTCCGAAACGGTAAGACCGTCCGGAGCGACCTGAGCGGATGCAAGGTTATTCGCAAACTGGCAGGATTTATCGTCATCGGATATTTGGCCAATCCCGATGATCGCCGTATGAATTCCGGGAGTGGTCAGCGAATATTCGACCAGCGGACGGCTCGGAAGCGTGCTGCTCCCAACCGTTCGTACCACATGTTTCGGCTCGCGGGACCACGTCGCATCTTTGGAATACATTGCGCCGTCAGCAAACGCTTTCATGGCGATGATCCCCATGTTCTTTGCCTGTGCGACAGGTATGACATTATACTGCATATTCAGGTTAAGACGGTCGTTTGCGTTAATGGCGACCAGCATGCCGTCGAGAATATTATCGGTATCGCGCCGTATCATCTCCATCATGACCGGTGCGGAGCTGTGGCCGGAAAATCCGATGTGACGGATCAGTTTCTCCTCTTTCGGATTCAGGCCCGTCCTGTTTGTGCCGTCCCGCACATCACGGAGAGCGGCAAGCGCCCCGGTATTTTCGGCTTTGGGATCGGTATTGTCAAGATTTTCGTATAACGCTTCCACCTCAGGCATGGTGCTCAGCGTATGAATGAGCACCATGTCAAGATATGCGCCCTGCGGATATGCTCCGGACCCGTCGCCGTAGATCTGCGACAGCGTACGCCGTACATCGTCAAGTGTTTTCGATCCCTCCGGACCGTTTGTTGAATTTCTGAGGCCCTCCTTTTCCCAGCCGCCTTTCGCCCATCGAAGCAGAGATTTGCTTGTCAGAAATATTGAGCGCCGCAATGATTCGTCATATCCGGGCCGTCCCGGGATCAAATGCAGTTCACGGAACGCTTTCCCGTAATTCATCTGACTCGGGCCGTACACATTGGATGTGTCGTAATAGTTTACGTTCGACTCAAATGCCTTGAGAATAATCTTCACCGGATCGACATCATCCGGCGTCCATTGGATCGATGCCTGTCCGCCGAGACCGAGTGTTGTCACCTCGAAATTCAGCTTTCCGAATACACGCTTCATCGGTTCGGTAACATTCATTCCGCCGCAGTTCAGAAACGGTGCCGCAACCGCAGTGGTTGAGGCTGCTTTCAAAAACGTACGCCTCGAAACAGATTTTTTCTTTATGCTTTTCATAGTCGGTCCCCGCCTGAAAATGTGTGAAATGTGGCACGTGTTCAAAATCAGTCGATTTTAATGTCCGTGATCATATAGCTCGTAGAAATTCTATAACATCTATGCTGTCGTTCCCGGCCTGCACGTCGGTATCTTTATAGATGATTTTGCCCTCGGAATCCAAAATAAATGTCCAGCGCGACGTTGTGTATGCCCGGATCATTGATACATCCACGCCTCCTACCGTGCGTGTAATGGCGCCGCCTTCTTTGACCGGAACGCCGAACAATCCGGCAATCCCGCCGTCAATGTCTGAAAGCAGTGTGAAATTCAGATCATGCGCGTCGCGAAAAATTTTAAGGTTATTGACCGAGTCGCCGCTTACACCGACAACCTCAACGTCCAAATCTTCCAGCTCGGTGCTGTGATCACGATAACTGCACGCCTGAAGGGTGCAGCCGCCTGTCATAGCTGCGGGATAGAAATAGACGATCAGATAGGAGCTTCCGAGATTATCCGCAAGTTTCCAGACATTACCCATATCGTCATTTGCACTGAAACCGGTGACCCGGTGTCCGATTCCAATAACAGATTCTTTCTGATCGGGTACCGTGACCGTTTCCGTCTCTGTTTTGGCACTGCTCTTATACCAGACCGAGATTACTACAACTGATAACAGTATGAGTCTGAGAAGTATTTTTCTGTTCAAAATGTACCCCCGGAAAAATGCAGCTATTCATGTTTAATAAATACGTATGCTGAATGATAATTATTACTATGCAATATAGGAATATATATGTTGTTCGGCGCCGCAAAGCAACCCTTTTATAATCTGCAGACTATGATGACGGATGTGTGCAGCAGGAATTACCGCCTCATGTGCCGTAATATAACTGTGACTCTGTATGGAGAATATATGTTCCCATGAAAAATGAGAAATTACAGGGGCATACTATATTTCAATTCTGCAGTTCGGGAGTCGAAGAACTTATTCAGCTGCCGAAAAAGTGTAAATAGTGAATGTTAATGATTGAAATATGTAAAAATACTTGTAAAAAAACGTTTCAGATTGTATAATCATAAGAGAGATGAGCGCGTATGAATTTGCCAAATAGTACCTAATGATATTCAACAAACGAGGATGCCATGATTGATGAAATTGTTAAATACCTTGGCGATGATGCGGATTACCTGCTGAAACATGAATCGAAAACACTGTCTGCGGACAAGCTCTATCTGCCGGGCAGCGATTTTGTCGAAAGAGTCGTCAGCCAGACGGACCGGTCAAATACGGTTATGCGGAATATGCAGTCGTTTCTTGATTCCGGGCGGCTGAACGGCACGGGATATGTATCAATTCTTCCCGTCGATCAGGGGATAGAACATTCGGGCGGAGCTTCGTTTGCGCCGAATCCGATCTACTTTGATCCCGAAAATATTGTCAGGCTGGCAATCGAGGGCGGATGTAATGCGGTGGCGTCGACTCTTGGCGTGCTTGGCGCGGTTTCGAGAAAATACGCTCATAAGATCCCGTTCGTTCTTAAAGTAAATCACAACGAGCTTATGACATATCCTGCTCAGGCCGATCAGATACTTTTTGCGGATATCGATCAGGCGTTTGATATGGGCGCCGTTGCTGTCGGTGCGACGATATATTACGGCTCTCCGGAAAGCGGGCGGCAGATCCAGGAAATATCTCAGGCGTTCAAACATGCGCACGAACTGGGGCTTTTTACTATTCTCTGGACGTATTTGCGGAACCCGGAGTTCAATACCGGCGGGAAAGATTATCATGTCTCTGCCGATCTGACCGGACAGGCAAATCATCTCGGCGTGACAATCGAAGCGGATATCATTAAGCAGAAACTGCCCGAAAACAACGGCGGATTCAACGCTGTCGGATTTGGAAAAACACATCCGAACGTATACGACGAATTGACCACGGATCATCCGATCGATCTCACGCGGTATCAGGTTATGAATTGCTATATGGGCCGGGCAGGGCTGATCAATTCCGGGGGCGCTTCGGGCTCGAATGATTTTGCGGATGCGGTGAAAACGGCCGTTATCAATAAACGCGCCGGCGGCATGGGCCTTATCACCGGAAGGAAAGCGTTCCAGAGGCCAATGGATGAAGGAATAAAAATTCTCAACGCCGTTCAGGATGTTTATTTATGCGACGAGATCACCGTCGCATAATTTATCGTAAAAATATACGTTTACTTATTATTCATTAACTTATAAAAAACAAAAGGATGGGAAATGCCATGGGGAAATCGAGAGACACAAAAAAAGAATCGAAGAAAAAGCCAAAGAAATCAATAAAAGAAAAGAAGCAGGCCAAAAAAGAGAAGAAGAACAAAATCTAAGATTATTGCCGGAGTATTATTCGGAGGGAATAAAAAGCTGTATCTCTTTCGCGCCGGTATTTCCTCCGGTGGTTGTAACTGCTTCGAGCCGCACGGTACGCGACTCAATCGACGGCACAATATCGAAAGCATATAAACTGTCCGGATCGTTCGTTTCATACGGTCCGGATGTTTTATTATTATCGAAATATAGCATGAAACTCATTATTATAGAGCTTCCGTCAGCCATTTTACGGCTTTGAAATCCGAGCCCCGTCATATCACGCATCTGCCCGAGATCAAGCTCAATATATGCCCCGTCACCGTCCCCGTAGGAGGACCACTCGGTTGATATTATCCCGTCGATGGCTTTGTTTGCGCCAAACGCAGAATCATCTGATCCGCCCCCGAAATTACTGCTCACGGATTTCACCGTCGTGCCCGCCTCCGCAAGCGCAATATTCTCATACGCCGAAGTTGCCGTATCGGGAATTGTGGTAAATGTATTGATATCCGAAAAATACACAGTGCCTGATCCTGTTACCGCCCTGGCACGGAAATAATATATTCTCCCGGCATCCAGACCGTCAAGTGTAACGGAATGATCGGTCGATAATGAGTCCGCGCCCATCATCGGATCGGTCGCCGTGTTATCAAGATTGCTCTCGGAACGTCCGTATTCTACCTCGCACGTCGTCTCGATACTTGTCATAAAACGTATAACTGCGCTTTCGGATGTGATGTTTTCTGTCCGGAGATTGTCGAACGAGACAATATTATCGGGCCTGCCCGAAGAAGTTGAATCGTCAGTGCCGCATCCTGCGAATATAATGGTAAATAATAGAGATACGGCGATATATACGTTTTTAGATACGGAAAAAGTGTTCATATCATGTCATCCCGTTTTGATCTTAAAAAAGCCAAAAACAATGAGTAACGCTCAAAATATAAATACCGTTTAAATAAATAAAACCTTTGACTAAATTGAACGTGTAATTTATAATATATCATTCTAATATAAATGAACTATTTGATTTCAAAAAGGTTGCATACTATTTCAAATATATTATAATACTAAAATGAAATAGTATATATTTCCCGGAAGTTATCAATATGGACGTTACAAAAATATATAAATCGAAGCAGTTGCGAATGCTGCTCATCGCACTTATCATTTTGACTGCGACGGTTATATCGGTTTCGTTTGCATTGAACGTGACGGCTCAAAAAATCGGATCCGACGAATCGTCCGCCCAGGTTGTTGCAAGTGAGGATGAAAATGCCGGTGACGAAAACGAAGAGGGTGAGAGCCGTTTGGGGATTTTCGGCAAAAAAGACGATTCCGAGGAAAAAAGCCAGATTCATCCGTTTGTAAAAGATAAGGAGAACTGCGGCAAATGCCATGATGTACGTGAAATGGCAAATGGCGTCTCATATATCGTTTTTGAGGAGAACTCGGGCGCTGTTCAGACAGTGAACTGCAAAGGTTGTCATACGCAGCATCTCGGAGACCATCCGGTATTGGTGCGGCCGTTGTTTAATGTTCCGAAAGACCTGCCGCTTTCCAAAAGAGGCGAGGTCACCTGCATGACCTGCCATAACACTCATTATATACGTTATTCCGACCGCCCGTGGTCGCCGAGGAGCTATAAAGCAAAAGTGCTCGATTATGTATATAAGAAAAAAGAGTATAAGACATATTTTCTCAGGCGGAACAACTCGAAAAAGGAATTGTGTATTTCCTGTCATACCGGTGTGCGTCACCAGCGTGTGTTTTAGAATTATGTCTGCGAATAAGAAATACATAGGATAATATCTCATGAATAAGGCGTCAATCGGCCAGCGCCGCTGGTATTTTATAAAATCCACATTTAATGTGCGGCTGCTGCTCCTGTTTCTCATTATAATGGTACTCGGGCTGAGCGCTCTTGGTTTTATACTTTATTTTATGTCTGCGAGCGAACTTGACGTGAAGCTGTTTGAGGCGCACTCGAGGATAATGAGTTCATGGGAAATACTGTCCCCGACCATATTTCTGACTATTGTTACTGCGTTCATCCTGATGTTTCTCATTACCCTGATAATGATGCTCGCGATTTCTCATAAGATTGCCGGCCCGTTATATAAATTTGAAATGGTCGCCGATCAGATAGGGAAAGGTAATTTCAGGACGAATGTACGGCTCCGCAAAAAAGACAAAGTTATCCATTTACAGAATGCTATAGAGAATATGATGTACAATCTCAACGGCAAGATTAAGAATTTCAAACGGAACTATCTGAAAATTAAAAAGATGGAGGAACAGTTGTTGAACGCTGTGGACTCTTCGTCGCTTACGGATGAGGAGAAAAACAGGGTGAAAAAAACAATGACGGGCCTCCTCGAGGAATATAATAACAACCTGGAGTCTTTTTCTTTACGGGAGCTCAATCTGGCGCGGCTGCAGGAGCCGTATAACTGTCCTGTTCATCAATGGATCGGAGTTTGTCCCGATTACACGGAAACCAAGCACCGTGAATTCAAGCAGAAAGAGCATCAGAAAGAGCTTGATACTAAGTTTGAGAAGAAGGACTCAAAACCGCTAAACAATGGTGGGACCGGCGATGCCGAAAATAATTAATGAGCAGCAGGGGAAATTATTAAGCATCTCAGTTCTTCACCTGTCAATTCTTTTTATTCTGAGGATCGCTGTCGGATGGCATTTTCTCTACGAGGGAATCGTTAAGATCCTTGATCCGAATTGGACGTCAGCGGGATATCTTATTGAGGCGCGGTGGATATTCTCCGGCGTGTTTCATTGGGTAGTCGCGCATCAGTATGTTTTGGAAGCGGTTGATTTTCTTAATATGTGGGGCCTTGTTTTAATCGGACTGGGCCTGTTTTTCGGTTGTTTTACCCGCGCGGCAAGCATAGCAGGCATTGCACTTCTCTTTCTCTATTACGTTGCCATTCCTCCCATACCCGGATATTTTAACGGTACTCATACCGAGGGAAATTATTTAATCGTCAACAAGAATCTTGTCGAGCTGATCGCGCTGTGTGTACTGACTGTTTTTCCCGCGCACACATTTCTCAGCTTAGACAGGCTTTTTTCTTTATTGCCTGATACCTCCCGGATGTTTGCGGGACTGAAAACCGGAAAAACCGGAAAAAACTCGAAAAACGTGAAGAACAAACGTCTGAGTGAGGATCCCGTAACCGATTCAAAACTTGACCGCAGAGAGATCGTAAAATCCCTTGCCGCGCTGCCTTTTTTCGGCGCGTTTGTCATCAGTGTCATAAAACGGCACGGATGGAAAAGCTTTGAGGAGCGGCAGCTGATGGAGGTTGTGAACGGCCAGGCGAATGCTGTCACAAGCGCCACAATGAAAACCGTACGTTTTTCCGGTCTCAAGGATTTAAGGGATCAAATACCACACGGCAAAATCGGAAATGTGGATATCAGCCGTCTTGTGGTCGGAGGAAATCTGATCAGCGGATTTGCGCATGCCCGCGATCTGATCTATGTTTCGCCGTTTCTGAAACAGTATTTCTCGGATGAGAAGATCATGGAGACATTACGGCTCTGCGAGGCGTGCGGGATCAACACGGCGATACTCAGGACCGATAACGATACCGTTCGAGTACTGGGCAAATACTGGAAACGCGGCGGAAAAATTCAATGGCTCGCGCAAACGTATCCAAAACCCGAGGATCTCACCGGAAATGTGAAATTTGCGCTGGATAACGGCGCTGTCGGGGCGTTCATACAGGGTAACATTGCCGACACTTTTATAAAAGAAAAGCAGCTGCATTATGTTAAGGAAGTGATCGCATACATCAAATCAAGAGGCGTCATCGCGGGGATTGCCGGACACCAGCTGGAGGTTCCGATGGCGGTGGAACGGGCCGGTATCGACGTTGATTTCTATATGAAGACACTGCATTGCCGCGACTATTGGTCGTTCCAGCTCGAGGATGAGCCGGTTGCGGTCAATGAAAATAAACTCGATAATTACTGGTGCACCAATCCCGAGGAAACCGTAGAATACATGAAAACGGTGAAAAAACCATGGATTGCCTATAAAGTCCTCGCGGCGGGAGCGCTTGATCCGAAGATAGGATTCAAATACACCTTCGAGAACGGCGCCGATTTTGCCTGCGTCGGCATGTTCGATTTCCAGATTGTCGACGATGTCAATGTTGCATCTGACATACTTGCCGGATCTCTTTTGAAATTGAACCGGACACGTCCCTGGATGACATAACAAAAAGAGCCGCTTTCTATGCAAAAGCGGCTCTTTCCCCGATATATCCCCTTAAAGCTATTTCGCGAATCCGCTCTTGAAGCTGTATAACCCCGAACCGACCGTAAATATTGCCGATCCTGACTGTTCACCGACAAATGTTACCGATTTTGCGCTTTTGGCCGGTTTCCCGCTCTCTGTTATGTCATTCGCGGAATCGGTTGGAACATGAATCTCGGCCGTCGTGTTCGGCGGGATGGTCACGTCGAGTGTAAAAATGCCGTTTTCCAGGCGCCATGAACTTTTGATCGTACCGTATCCAGAATTATGCTCGGCATTCACCCATATGAGATCACCGAGGGGCAGGGGACGGATAACGATCTTGCCGAATCCCGGAACCTCCGGATCGGGATTGATACCTGCGAGATATTTGTAGAACCATGCGTCGATCTCTCCGAACATAATGTGATTGCGCGAACGCTCGCCCGGCCAGTCCTCCCAAAGCGTTGTTGCGCCGAGCCCGATCCAGTAACCGTAGCTCGGATAATCGGTTTTCGCCGCTATCTCATACGCCACGTCGCCGCGGCCGTGATCGGTAAGGACGTTCAGCAGATATTTCGATCCGAGAAGCCCGACATTCAGGTGCCCTTTTTCGCGTTCGATGTTCTTCACCAGATTTTCGACGACCGTATCGATATCGCCGGGATCCACAAGCTCCTGATAGAGCGCGGCACTCATGGCAGTCTGTGTTCCCTCGCCGTATAAGCCCGATTCGGGATGATAGAATTTCGCATTGAACGCATCCTTGATCTTTTCGGCATGTTCTGCATATTTAACCGCATCCCCGTCTTTCCCAAGCAGGGCGGCAATTTTTGAAAGGAGAACCGCGTCGATATAATAATACCCCGTGGAAGTTATTTCCACCGGCGTATCCTGCTCGAGCGAAACCCAGTCGCCGAGGCCGATATTGCAGATATAATCCGGCGACCAGCTTTCTATGTAGGAGTACCAGCGTGTCATCTCGTCATAATGATCGGCGAGTATTTTCATGTCGCCTCGGTAAAGATAGAGGTACCAGGGAACGATGATATATGTGCTGTTCCAAGCCGGTCCGAATCCCGCCTCGGGATAGGGATAATTGTCCCATATTCTGTAACCGCCGCCGCCATTGGGGATCTGTGCCGGAACCTCGCCGTCATCGCGTTGTTCGCCGGTAAAATCATCGATCCATTTGGAGTATCCTGCTGCGTTCGCAAAGTTCAGGAGCCCCGTTTCGCCCGCGATGTGTCCGTCCCCCGTCCAGCCGTTTTTCTCACGCTGCGGGCAGTCTGTCGGATTGCC
>Ga0233431_1004235_pt1 | contig 15707 bp, 10 predicted proteins | sample SI_118_April2016_FD_179867 | JGI IMG/M metagenome (GOLD analysis project Ga0233431, IMG submission 179867) | Seawater microbial communities from Saanich Inlet, British Columbia, Canada - SI_118_April2016_200_MG | ecosystem: Environmental > Aquatic > Marine > Inlet | place: Canada: British...
ACTGAATCTCCGTGACTCATCCACACCTGCTCGTTCTCATTCAGCCTGTCGAACAGTTTTGTATCGGCCGACACGGAAAGCTCAGCTCTGCCGTACTCCTGCCTGTTGAGACGCCGCACATCGCCGCCAAGCAGATTAGCGATAAGCTGCATACCGTAACAGAGCCCCAATATCGGGATGCCTGCGCCGAGGATCTCTTCGTTGAAAGGCGGTGCGCTTTCTGAATACACGCTCGACGGTCCGCCGGAAAGAATGATCCCGCCGGGTTTTCCGAGCGCCTCAATCGTAACGTCGGGATGCATAATATCCGCATAATATCCAAGATGCCTGACCCGTTTCGCGATGAGGTGCGCATACTGTCCGCCAAAATCCAGCACGGTAATTTTATTTTCTCTCTCCATGTTTCCAAAAATCCTTATCTATCGTACTATTAATGATTTAAAATCTTTGAAGCCCCCTACATCCCCCGAGGGAGGATTCCCCCTCTTCGCTCTATGTGTAATTCTAACAGGTGATCATGATAAATCAACGCTCAACATACAATCTGCACATTTCCCACAAACTTAAGCCCGGGACGCAGTCTCTTCCCCCTCTTTGGTTTTAGAGAGGGGGTCAGGGGGTGAGTTGGCCTTTCTTCTAGCAGGTAACCCCTATTACTCAGCGCAAGGTCGTGAAACACCTTGTGCGGGCAGACTGCACAATTCTCTCAGACATTAGCCCGGGTCGCAGACCCCGCCGCCCCCTATATAAGAATTTCGCCGTCCTTAATAACCGTATCGTGTTTCCAGAAACTATCGTCGGTATCGGGATAGTCGGTATTGTAATGAAGCCCCCGGGACTCTTTGCGGTGTCTCGCGCTGAGCACGATAAGCCATGCGACCGTGGCCAGGTTCCGAAGCTCGATAAGTTCCGGCGACACTTTTGTCCTCCGATAATATTTCTCAACGTCATCGCGGATCAGCGCGATATGACTGAGCGCTCTTGAGAGCCTGAAATCGCTGCGCACGATCCCCACAAGATCCCACATCAACTGGCGGATATTATTTCTGTCATGCGAAATAACCACCCATTCGTCCGGATCGAACGTCCCTTTGACGCTCCATTCGTTGACATCCGGCAGATCGGCTTTTTTCCGTTTCACGTTCTTTGCGGACTGTGACGCATTATTCGCCATAACAACCGCCTCGAGAAGTGAATTCGACGCCAGCCTGTTCGCCCCGTGCAGCCCGGTAAACGCCGTCTCTCCTGTCGCATACAGATTAGATATCGTGGTTTTTCCGGCAGAATCGGCAACAACGCCGCCGCACATATAATGCGCCGCCGGAACGACCGGGATCGGCTCTTTCGTAATATCAATTCCATGCTCCAGGCAAGTCTCATAGATATTCGGGAACCGTTTGACAGTCGCATCCGAATCAAATCCCGAAACATCGAGAAACACGCAATCGTCGCCGCTGCTTTTGAGATAGCGGTCGATCGTACGGGCGACAACATCCCGCGGAGAAAGATCTTTCATTTCAAGATTCTCCATGAGCCGGTTGCCGTTCTTATCTAAGATAACGCCGCCGTACCCGCGCATCGCCTCTGAGATCAGGAACGTACCGCCGTCGGGAAGCATAAGGGTCGTGGGATGGAACTGCATAAATTCAAGGTTCCCCACTTTCGCTCCCGCCCTGTATGCCATCGCAATGCCGTCGCCGGACGCGATATCGGGATTGGTCGTATGGAGATATGCCTGCCCCGTACCGCCGGTCGAAAGCATAGTGGTCACCGACATAAATGTCTCGACGATCCCTTTTTCCGTATTGAAAACATACGCGCCGAAACAATTGATCTCTCCGCGTTTGGGCATAAAATCGACATTGTGCTCGGTCAAGAGATCGATCGCGACATGGTTTTCAAGCACTGTAATATTCGGATGCTCCTTTACTCTCTCGAGTAAAGATCTTTCTATCTCGCGGCCTGTGAGGTCATCGGCGTGGACAATACGGTTATGCGAATGTCCGCCCTCGCGCCCAAGGGACAGATCGCCCTGTTCTTTCAACGTAAACCGGCAGCCCCATTCAATAAGCTGCCTGATCATTTCCGGGCCTTCCTCGACAACCGTTTCAACCAGATCCCGATGGCCAAGCCCGCAGCCGGTTTTCATGGTATCTTCCACATGATCTTTGAGAGAATCATCCGCACCCATAACGCTTGCTATTCCGCCCTGCGCACGGTTTGTGGACGATTCACTGTCGCTCTTTTTGGTTATGACAATAACCTCGCCGAAATCGGCGACTTTCAATGCATATGAAAGCCCGGCAATGCCCGAACCAATAACAAGAAAATCGGTTTTTATCATGTCCGCCCGGTATATGCTGTCAATACAATGGATTTAATTATAATTACTGCATTTCGATAATATAATAGAATACTCCGAATCATAAAAGATTTTTTCTTAAAAAACAACATTATATGGTGTTATTACATGGTCTCGGGCAATATATAATGGGGAAGATATGAATTACCGTCAAAATTTTCATGCTTTGTTGCGGACACATTGCTGCGGGATATATAATTCCGGTCAATGATCCGCACGATACTCAACACCGGAAACGGCACAGGAAAGGCTCACACAAAATAGTATGAGCCTCGGCTGCATCCTGATACAGCATTGAGTTGCTGATATGTTCTTATTCCGCTATGAAAGTTCCAATGCGGCATACGAATCTTCATCACCTTTGGTGATAGTGAATCCCCGTTTTCTGAACATTTTCAGCATGGTATGATTATCGTTGAGCACGTTCGCGTAAATTCGTTTGACGCCTCTCTTTTTCGCGATCTCCAGAATATAATCGGAGAATTTATTGCCCAATCCCTGATGGTGCCACGGATCGGCGACAACGATTGCGAATTCCGCGGTTTCGTTATACGGATCAGCAATCAGCCTGACAACGCCGGCCATTTTCTTTTCGCCGCCCTCATCGACCTCGGCGATAATCGCCATTTCCCTGTCATAATCGATCTGGGTGTACCGGACAAGGAGTTCGTGGGAAATATTTTTGATAAGCTGGAAAAATCTGAAGCGCTGGGTCTGTTCGGAGAAATTTTTGAACATGCCCTCTTCAAGCGGTTCGTCCTCGGGTTTGATCGGCCGAAGTACGGCAGTATTTCCGTCCTTCATTTTAAACGATGTAATGTATTCCTCGGGATAGGGAGAAATGACCATGTGGGAGAACGGTTTGACACTTTTCCCGACGACATCTTCATCGAGAATAACTTTTGCATCAAGGATCGCGCCGCCTTTACTGTCAACACCATACGGATTAATATCGATGTCTTTGATCTCAGGGAAATCACACACCATATATGCAAACTTGTAAAGCAGGAATTGAATGTCTTTCACATCGACACTCTCCATCCCGCGGTATCCTTTGATAAGTTTGAATATTTTCGTCTCCTCGATCAAACGTTCCGAAAGCGCCATATTCAACGGAGGCAGACCGACATTCGTGTCTTTGAATATCTCAACCGCGACGCCGCCCATACCAAAGACAATTGCCGGACCGAAAAGCGGGTCCTTTTTGCATCCGATCAAAAGTTCAAATCTCTTTGACGCCATCTGCTCAATCAGAACGCCGTGAATGTCCGCGTCGGGACGATGTTCTTGAGCGCTTTCCATAATCTGCTCAAAGGCTTCTTTTGCCTCTTCTTTTGTGTCGATATTGAGTTTCACACCGCCGATATCAGTTTTGTGAAGAATATCAGGCGACATAATTTTCATGACGATCGGAAATCCGACTTTTTCGGACTTTTTCATCGCTTCCTCAGGCGTCGTGGCTACATCGGTATTCATTGTGGGAATGCCATAATACGAGAGAAGCTTTTTGGCCTCATATTCGGTCAATACAAGCCGGTTATCTTTAATAACCGAATTGATCAGGTCCGCGCTTTTTTCTTTTTCAGGTGTAAATTCATGAGGTATGGATGACGGCGTTTCATAAATAAGCTCGAGGTTTCTGGAATAATTATACATATTGACAAAGCTTTTCACCGCATCCTCGGGAATTGCAAAACAGGGAATTTTCCCCTGCTCCAAAATGCTTTTCCCCTCGCTCACATCATCCTCACCCATCCATGATGCAAGAAGCGTTTTCCCGTTTGGATTGGAAACCTTAACCATTTCACGTGCAATCTTCGTAGAATCGGTCATTGACTGAGGAGTCAGAACAACCAGCACACCATCGACACTCTTATCTGCGAGGCATGCTTTAATCGCATGCTGATACCGTTCGGGAGGAGCGTCCCCGAGAACATCGACAGGATTCCCTTTACTCCATGACGCCGGAAGGTTTTCATTCAGATCATTCATTGTTTCGGGTGACAGTTGAGCAAGATCACCGCCAAGCTCGTCCAGCGTATCGGCAACAATCACTCCCGGACCGCCGGCATTCGTGACAACCGCAAGCCGGTTGCCTTTCGGCCGTTTCTGCATCGCCAGCGTTTTCGCACAATCAAAAAGTTCTCCGATGGTATTTACACGGATAATTCCGGCCCGCTTAAATGCAGCATCGAAAACCGCGTCGTTTCCTGCAAGGCTGCCGGTATGCGACAACGCAGCTTTCGCACCCGCTGAGCTTTTTCCGGCCTTGAGAAGAATAATGGGTTTGGACCGCGAGAACGCACGGGCGGCACTGAGAAATTTTCTCGTGTTTGTAAGGGATTCCATATAAATAACAATGCAGTTCGTCTCCTGATCCTGTCCGAAATAATCGATCAGATCTTCGAATCCAACGTCAGCCATTGAACCGATGGAAACAAAATGGCTGAATCCGACATTCGTTTTCACAGACCAGTCAAGAATCGATGTACACAATGCGCCGCTCTGGGAAATAAATGCTATCCCGCCGGGGAGCGCCATTTTATTGGCAAAGCTGGCATTAAGAGATATGGAGGGTTTGATAAAACCGAGGCAGTTCGGCCCGATTATTCTGATACCGTATTGTTTGGCAAGCGCCACAATTTGGTCAATCATTTCTTTGCCGCGCGCCCCTTCCTCGCTGAAACCTGCCGAAATAATGACTATTCCGCGGACTCCTGCTTTCCCGCATTGCTCGACAATACCCGACACTGTTTTGGCGGGAGTCGCGATGACCGCAAGGTCAATCTGGTCGGGAATTTCTTCAAAGGAAGGATATGCTTTGATTCCGTAAATACTCGGCCTTTTGTGATTAATCGGATAGACAATTCCCTCGAAGCCCGATCCAATAAGATTTTTAATTAAGTCATTACCAACAGTTCCCTTTCGGTTGGTCGCGCCGATGACAGCAACCGTCCGGGGATTAAACATTTTTTTCAGTGAATCCAGTGACATTTTTTCATCCTTTTCTATTATTTATATTACATCATATCATTCAAAATAAAGCGAACATATCAATAACACGGCATGGTTACGGAACATTCAAAGACATTCCCGCTCTTCTCATTCCCCAATACTATCAAAGAATTATGTAATATAACAAATTTTCAGACAATTTACCACTGAAGCTTTAGAGAATTTGCGAATATTTTTCCGGAGGATGGCAGGAAAATATAATTTAAAATAACAACAGAAGAATTAAATCCCGCTTAACTAACGGCGATCATTTTCTCGAGGGCGATCCGGGCTTTGTCCATGACGTCGTCCGGAAGCGTCACCTCATAATTTCCGGTCTCGATAGACCAGCAGACTTTGGGAAGCGTTGTCATTTTCATGGTGCCGCACACGGCAAAATCGCTCAGCGCCCAGATATTGACATCGGGATGGGTTTTTCTCAGCTGGTGAATAATTCCGATCTCTGTGCCGATTATAACACCGCGTTTTTTATCGGCATCGGTATTGATATTTTCCACATACTTCACCATTCCGGACGTGGATAAAACCTCGTCGGCAAGCGCGACAACCTCCGGCGGCGATTCGGGATGGACAAGAAATACCGCATCGGGATGAGCCTCACGTTCACGTTTCACATCTTCCACAGATAAAAAATTATGCACATAGCAGTAGCCGTTCCACGGATTAATTTTCGCGCCGGTGGTTTTACCGATATAATCGCCGAGATTTTTATCGGGAACAAAAAGAATCTCCTTGCCGGGCAATGACTTCACTATATTCAGCGCATTTGCGGACGTGCAGCAGATATCGACAAGCGCTTTCACTCTTGCGGTCGTGTTCACATACGCGACAACAATGGAATCGGGATTTTCCGCTTTTGCTTTAATAAGATTCTCGGGCGTGATCATGTTTGCCATCGGGCACGTCGCCTCGATCTCAGGCAGAAGCACGGTTTTATCCGGCGAGAGTATCTTTGCGCTTTCCGCCATAAAATCGACACCGCAAAACACGACGACATCAGCATCGGTTTCCGCCGCTATTCTCGAAAGTCCGAGAGAATCGCCGAGATAATCCGCAACCTGCTGAACCTCGAGTTTCTGATAGTTATGCGCAAGTATTATGGCATTTTTCTCTTTTTTCGCTTTTTCGATCCGGGCAATCAGCTCAGCTTCCGGTAATTTTTTATACTCTTCAAGTTCCATTATTTCTACACCTTGTTTAATATTTCCGGCATAATCAGCGAAAGATATTTTTCCGTTTCACCCATGAGGCGGGCCTCAATATCCAACACAACGGTTTTCACTGATTCCGCATTATAATTTTCCGGCAGATTTTTTTCGTCTTTTGCGGTCATGACAATAATTTCTGCGCCTGAATCAAGTGATTTCTTCTCAATATCTTTGAGTTCGTCGATCGTATAACGGTGATGATCCGCCATCACAGCTTTACAAACGATCTCTGCGCCAAACGATTCGAGCATTTTGTAAAATGATCTCGGATCGGCAATATTCGACATCACTGATATTTTTTTTGTGTTCACCAATTCAGGCGGCAACGTCACTGCGGTTCCCGGTTCACGAAAGCCGATCGCGCTATTGCCACACCCAAATATACGAACAGTTCGGTTGAATTTCCTCACAATTTTTTCAATTTCCCCGAAATCATGGCCCGGAAGGGCTCGTGTAATTACCACAGCTTTTACACGCCTGAGCGATGAAGGAGATTCCCTTAAAAGACCGCGGGGAAGAAAATATTTACTCCCGACCGGATCGTACGCATCCATTGTCACAATATCGACGTTCCGGCGAAGTTTTCTGTGCTGAAACGCATCGTCAAGTAAGATCACATCCGGATTGAAACGTTCGACGGCAAGCATCGCTGCACCGCTGCGGTCTGCGCCGACCACCACCGGAACACCCGTAAGAGACGTCGCTATAAGATGAGGCTCGTCACCGGCTTCCTGCGGGGAAACCGAAACGGAAGTGCCGTCGGAAACAATAAGCGGATGCGTTCCGCCTTTCCGTTTGTAACCGCGTGAAACAACCGCGACATTCAGCCCGGTATTTTTCAGCATCTTTGCGGTCATAATGGTAACCGGCGTTTTGCCGGTCCCTCCCACAAGAATATTGCCGATACTTATTACATGACACGGTATATCACACGATTTCAAAATGCGGGCATCATACAGCTTATTTCGGACACGCATGATAATACCGTATACAATAGATAACGCATACAGCACCATCCGCAGCGGCACAGTCGCAGCATCGGTCCGTGCGCCGTACATTATGTCTTTTATGAGGTTACGCATTTTTTCTCAGTTTCCGTTGCACCTGAATTCACCTCTCATATCACAAGAAGCGATCAATCCGAATTTGATAACCGCACATATCTCACAGACTGGAAAACGGGATCAGCCCCCTGTCTTTCATGCACTTAAGAGTTCTCAAGAGTGTTCCTTTAAATCGGTCGACCACAACAGTTCCGGCTGTCCCCATCTGCATTCTATTGTCATGATTCGCAAAAAGAGATTCTATTTTCGCAGTAAGTTCCGTATTATCGTGCACAAGGGCTGCCGCACCCTCCGCAAGAAGCTCTTTGGACCCTGTTTGCTCCATGTACGGCCCGAAAAGAACCGGGACGCCGAGCGCGGCCGGCTCCATGGGATTATGACCGCCGAAATTCATCAGGCTCCCGCCCACAAAAGCAACGTCCCCGCAGGCAAACATCGAAAGAAGTTCGCCCATGGTATCAAGAATGAGCACGCTCTTTCCGGACGATTCAAGCCGTTCCCCGGAGGTTCTTTTGATATAGCCCAAACCGGCGTCTTCAAGAAGTTTCTCGATCTCTGCAACCCGTTTCAAATGACGGGGCACGAGGACCAATACAGCGCCGGGTTTCTTGCCTGCAATCTCCGCAAACGACCGGATCAGCACCCGCTCCTCGCCCGGACGGGTACTTCCCGCGACAAAAACGTGTGCATCGCCGGGAATGCCGAAATCATTCCGAAGCGTATTTTTATCATAGTCGGACGGTTTCGGGAGGCTGTCGAATTTAATGTTGCCGATGGTTTCGATCCGTTCGCGGGGGACGCCGAGCAGACTGAACCGTTTCGAAAAGGACCGCGACTGCACGCAGATGAGCGAAATATCACGGACAATCTTTTTAAACACGAACCGGAAATACATGTACCGTCTGAAAGATCTGCGCCCGAGTTTGCCGTTGATAATAGTTATGGGAACGCCTTCACGGCCCATGGACCGGATGAGAGACGGCCATATTTCCGTTTCGACAATTATCATTGCCGTGGGTGCGATCCTTCTTACGAATTTGTTCGTAATAAGCGGACTGTCGACAGGCGCAAGAAACGCATGGTCAACGTATTTCTCATCCCTGGATTCATTTAAAGAGATAACACGCTGAAGGCCCGTCGAGGTAATGGTCGACACGAAAACGAGCGAATCCGGATTGACCTTTTTGACCTCTCCGGCCATCGAATATGCTATCCCGGCCTCTCCCACCGAGGCGGCATGTATCCACAAACGCAGAGCACCGTCGCTCCCGGAGACCGATGGAGGATTCAACCGTAAATGGAGCTCAGGACGCCCCATAAGCGCCATAACCATACCAACCGGATACAGGACAATTGCAATTATCGTGGTCAACAATGTATACAATGCAATCATTTCCCTCTCTCCGCCCCTGCAAGAGCATCGGTTTCTTCGGTCAAATCAACAAGCATTTTTTCTACCGCGGCCCGATGAAACTCGATATTTTCCGCGTCCATCCCTCCGGTAACATAATACGGTTCGCCGACGTGGAAAACACTTTTCGAAAACGGTTTCGGGAACTGGAACGAATCCCAGCTATTAAAATAGTACGAACGTTTCGCGCTCCCGATGATAGGGATAATCGGCACCCCGGTCTTTGCGGCGACATATACGGCTCCGGCCTGTACTTTCCATTTCGGTCCCTTTGGGCCATCCGGAGTAAATGCGATCTGGGCGCCCTTTTTCACCAGCTTAATAATCTCGACGAGCGCGCGGGCACCGCCTCTGGTTGAGGATCCCCGGACAGTATCATATCCGGCAGCTTCAAGCGATGAGGTGATAATTTCGCCGTCGCGATGTTCCGATACCAGAACATAAACACCTCTCTTTTTCAGACATATCATCGGCACAAACAACCTGCCGTGCCATAAAACAATAATTGCGGATTTATGTTTCTCCGGAGACAAGCGGTCAATACCACGGACATCGATCGACAGAGTTTTCCCGATAAGGCTTACGAGAGTCCACGCAATCCTTCCGAGAAAACGGGGCGAGATTTTATTCAATAGTGACATGTGTTATTTCCCAAACATTCGGATTATCGGGATTTCTCCGGTAATTCCTCGAAATTCTGCTCAATGCTCTGATATATGAAATCGGCGACAAATTCATGCCCTTTTTTGCTCAGCAGAAACTGGCTGGCAAACAATGTACGGTACTCTTCGGGATGTAGCATCCGGTATTTTTCCATGTGCCGGAAAATATCGACTACCGGAAAATGATGATACAACGCTGATTCCCTGACAATTTGATTGTATTCTTTCAGCGTGATCAGCCGGGGATCATCTGTCCCGGCAAAATCCCGTAAACCGGTCGTTGTCAATACGATTACAAAAGTATTATTTCGCTGAAGAGTTGAATATAATTTATCCAGACTTTTCTTTTGTGCCGATGGAGGCATGTTCGGCATGAACGCATCAACGAGGCCGAGCATGATAAACACAATGTCCGGCCGGAAAGATTGAATATCGGACTGAATACGCCTCGGCGCAAACAGATAAGATTCATCCGCCCGGCTTGAATTGATAAAACTGACCGGCCGTTCGAAAAGTTCGCTGATCCTCTGCTTCAATATTCCGCCGTAAAAATCCCTAATTCCCGCTACGCCCGTTCCTCCGGAGACCGAATCGCCGAAAATTAGAAGCACAATCTCTCGTTTTGATTTCAGCGGCTGTAAATTTTCCCGGATGATCCTGTTTGACATGCAGGAAAATATTAACACAAACGAAATTATAAATAGCGCGGGTAAAAAGCATTTTTTCATCAGGCAATTCCTACGTTAAATTTCTTAATAATAAAAATATAATATAACTTAGAACATTAATGACTGTCAATGTATTCTTTTATACTCACGGCAGAGATTCAGCTTGTATGGCGCGGAAAACACAATACCGAAAACGTGTAAATATACGATTGGATGCTCTCCATCTTCCCCGCGGGAAAACTTTCAGCAGCATACATAATAAAGTAGTTGCAATAAACAGGCAAATATCGTATTAATTTTAATGATTTCGTATTAATTTTATAAAACTGCAACTTTCCCAATCGTACGACAGGACTGAGTATCTTATGGTCAACAAATTGTGCAACGTGTGCGCCAGAGCATGCAAACAGAGTGATTCTTCAAAAATCGTATCATGCCCTAAATTCCTGAAAAAACCCGACGACAGAGAATTTCGGAATATGATAGATGAACTCGACGATGCCGAGAAAAACGTAAAAAGACTCCAGAAAAATGTTCGGGAAATCATAAAAAACACGTTGTCGGAAAATGCGCCGGAACCCCAAGGCAGCGAAGAATCCGAACGCGGCGAAGATCCGGACGGAAATGAAAATCCCGGAGAAAATACCGAGTCGCACAACAACGAAGGATCGGACAGCAGCATTGAATCCGAGGGAAATAACGAGCCGGACAGTGACGACGGTAACGACGGTCCGAAACAATCCGATTGACAGCTATTGAGAAAATATCAAAAGGGAGTTTTTCTAAAGGGAGACATAGATGATTAGACGAGACGCCGTGAAAATTCTTTCTGCGTTGACCGCGCTCATTCCGGGATATACGGCAAAAACCGTTTCGGCGGAATCACGGAAACGCCCGTTATGTTTTGAATATATCTCGCAGGTGACTGCTCTGATAGAGAAGATCCGTGCGAACGAATCTGATAATATGCTCGAGGCCTCATACAATATCGCAAGGACATACAAGAACGGCGGAAACTGTTTCAGCCAATGGGAAACCGGGCACTCGTTCGACGGCGATATGTTCCCGAACCGTCACGGCGGCACCGGCATTTTCAAAATGGGATATACCATGGGAAAACCCGGGGCCGAGCCGAAAGAGGGCGATCTTCTTTTAGTCAATGTGATCCGAAAACCGCTTGACGATCCGCGGGGAAAAGGGATATTTGTCATCGGAGGCGAGACACCCTGGTGCGGCGACACCCCTCAAACCGAAATTCTCATCCAACGGAACCGTGATCTCAGGATCAAACAGTTCTCAGATATCTGGATCGATTTTCACATCACGACATACGGCGCTCTTTTATGGCTGCCCGGCGAGACAGCTCCCCTCGGCCCCACATCCGGCGCGCTGGGAATGATCACATATTGGGCGATGGTTGCCGATGCCGTGCGCATGCTTGCCCGCGACGGAATCGCTGTCACGGTCAAAGGAGACGCCCCCGCGGTTGGAGATAATGAGCCGAGAGTGAGCCTCACAAAACCGCTCGCCGAGGATTATTTTGCGGAATGTATCAAACAGATCGGTCAGATCAAAGCGGAATACGGCACGATCAAAGCGATCGCATCATCAGCCGTCGATTGCATCCTTTCCGGCGGAAAGCTCTATGTTTACAGCCGTTACCGCGAGGCTTTGAGCTCCGAGGCAAACGCGAAACGCGGCGGGCTGGCGCTCATCAACACCACTCATGCCGAAGACAAAAATTTCACCGGCACAGAGAAAGACTTCATGATTATGGGAATTTATCAGCCGGACGACGAGATCGATATCCGGATGCTGAAAAAATTCCGCAAGACCGTAATGAAAATAGCCTCGATCGGCCCTGCAACTCGCGGCGGGACAGTCCCGGACTCAGAGACCGTTCCCGGATCCACTGATTTTCATCTCGGACTTATGTGTGACACGTACGGCCTTTTCGCAGTTCCGGGAGTTGACAAAAAAGTCTGCCCTACGTCCGGTCTTCTCGCGAATCAGTTGCTCTGGGCGACGATGATCCAAATTGCCGAGGATATTATGACCCGCACCGGAGACACGCCCGGCGTATTATCGACCGGAGCTATCATCGGCGGCGGCGATCAGCGCAGACGCAGAAATGAGATGGTGAAAGTCAGGGGATATTAGAAAAAATCGGGGGTCACGGTCTGAAACGGTTCGTTATCGGAAGCCGTCTGTCACGGCCGAACGCGCGGGGTGTGATCTTAACCCCGGGAGGCGCCTGACGGCGTTTGTACTCCGAGATGTCGCACAGCCTCACAACACGTCTGACAGTATCCGCTTCAAATCCGAGCGAAACGATATCATCGACGCCCATATCATCTTCAATATACGCTTTGAGGATCGCATCGAGCACCTCGTAGGGCGGAAGGCTGTCGGAGTCTTTCTGGTCGGGACGCAGTTCCGCTGTCGGCGGACGGTCGATGGTGCTTTGCGGAATAATTTCACAGCCCGCATTTTCGTTAATGAGCCTGCTTAAGGCATACACTGTCAATTTCGGAACATCTTTTATCACTGCGAAACCGCCTGCCATATCGCCGTACAGTGTCGCATATCCCGTCGCCATCTCGCTTTTGTTTCCGGTCGTAAGAACGATACAGCCGAATTTGTTGGACAGAGCCATAAGCAGCGTCCCGCGAATCCGCGCCTGAATATTTTCCTCAGCGACATTCGGCTCACACCCTTTAAATGAGTTTGCAAGCGTGCCGATGAATTCGCTGAAGAGTTTCGAGATCGCGAGTTCATTGAATTTGATTCCGAGGTTTTCCGCGAGAACTTCCGCATCCGTTCTGGTCCCGCTCGAAGTATATTCGGACGGCATGGTAATTCCTATGACATTTTCGGCGCCGAGAGCCTCGACCGCGATCGCGGCAACAAGCGCAGAATCGATCCCGCCCGAAAGGCCGATGACCGCTTTCGAAAATCCATTCTTTCGAATATAATCGCGAGTCCCGAGAACAAGCGCCTCAAGGATCTCCCCGACCGGAGATAATTCCACGGACTGAGCCGGTTCAATTGGTACTTTCACTGCGCCGGCGATGGGGATGTGTGCGGATGAAACTGTTCCGCCGGCAGCGGTGCCGTCGAATCTCATATCGACCGTGAGCAGTTCTTCTTTGAACGCGCGGGCCTGTGCGATGCAATTCCCGGACGTGTCAAACACCATCGAGACGCCGTCGAACACAAGCTCATCCTGACCGCCGATAAGATTTACATACGCAACCGCAGTATCGGTCGCCTGCGTTACACGCCTGAGCATTTCATTTCGTTCGGCGAGTTTGCCCGCGTAAAATGGAGACGCGGAAAGGTTGAGGATCAGATCGACGCCGTGCTCTTCCGAAAGTATGCAATGCGGACCGTCCTCCATCCAGGTATCCTCGCAAATATTCAGTCCCACATTGACGTCACCCAGCATAAACGATACCGCGGCGGTGCCTGACGAAAAATACCGTTTTTCATCAAATACGCCGTAATTCGGCAAAAACATTTTGTGATAGATGCAGTGGACCCGTTTGCCGGAAATAACCGCCGCGCTGTTATATACCGCTCCGCCGTCACTGTCGACACAGCCGATTACCGCGCATACCTTATCCACCTGTTCCGCAAAACGCTCAAGGGTTTCGGCGCATCGTTTCAGAAATCCCGGCTTGAGCAGAAGATCCTCCGGCGGATACCCGGACAACGCGAGCTCGGGAAAAACAATAAGATCGCTTCCGTTTGATTCGGCCTCACGGACAGCCTCGACACAGCGGCTGAGATTGCCGTCCAGATCTCCGACTGTCGTATTTATCTGTGCAAGTGTTACGCGTAATGGTCTCATAGTAACAGAAAATATATAACGGAATTCATGTTTTTACAATGCAAACCTCGATTACGGCTCAAATATTTTTCACTCCTCATTTTTTTCAATGCCGGGTTGCAGAAAATGCCGACTATACATTATATTGGGGATTGCACACCAAGCAGGGGTAGCACCTCCGGGCTAGAGTCTGATAGATTATTGCTGTCTGCCCGCTCTGCGCTAATTTTGAGGGATCACCGAGGGGAGTGTGGGTGATGCATACACAGCATGAAATGAATGAGAATTTTCAGACTAAAATGAGACGCAGTCTCCCCCCGTCTCAAAAACCCTGAGCGCCTCGGGGGCAAGCCCCTTTTTAGACTGAGATAGGTTCTCAGCTATCGGAATATTTAGGGGAGGCAATCCTGGTGATCTTGGTAAATCAGCGTCAAGCGGGCAGATTGCATCCTTCTCTCAGACATTAGCCCGGATCTCAGATCCTGCCCTTTCTTTGCTTCGTTTCTTTGGGCAAACAAAGAAATGAAGGAGACTGAGATCTCTTCAAAAATCTTACAGAGTAATGTAATTATACAGGAGTAACATAAATGGACAAAGAGAATCTTCTCGAAAGCATATTTGCCGCGGCGACTGCGGTAGGCGCTGCTGAAACGGTACTACGGCTCAAACGCCGTAACGAGGCCAAAGCACGCTTTCAACGTGAACGGTGGACAGTCGAAAAAACGTGGGAGCGGTTCGATCTGCTTTCCGGCTGGGAACTGAATCCCGGATACACTTCCGACGAATTCGATATTAACAGCCACGGATACCGCGGAGAGGAACTTGTACGCGGCAAGACGTTCAGGATCGTCTGCCTCGGCGATTCGGTCACATTCGGCCAGCCGGGAGAAAAAAATACGTATCCGCAGGTCCTCCAAAAGGAGCTTGCGAAAAAAGAGACTTCCCTGCCTGTCGAGGTTGTCAACGCGGGTATCAACGGCCAGTTTTCATATAATATGATATTCCGGATCGGGCGGATCATGAAACTCAGGCCCGACGTCATTCTGATCCTCGCAGGATGGAACGATCTGTTTTTCGAAAATATCGGTCATTACAGGGACAACCGTTATCCTTACGCCTCCTATTGGGATATTGAGGCGCGGGAAACGGCACGGTTTCATCTTCTGCGCCTTATTCGCGAAAAAGCGGGAGTCGCGCCGAAACAGAGTTTACCGCTCTCATATTCACCGGATGAGTTTGTGCCGTTTAATTTTGAATATAATCTGAATAGAATTATCTCACGGATCCAAAGCCGCCGGGTTAAAACTGCGGTTATTACGCTGCCGAAACTCATTCCGGACGATCCGGCGCTTATCACTCCGGCGATTCAGCGGAAAACCATTTTGCCGGATTTCATTGATCACGGCGATATCGATTCGTTCTTAAAGATTTACAACGCCTATGACGCAGTTGTCAAAAACACGGCGGAGGAAAATAATATCCCGG
>Ga0233431_1004238_pt1 | contig 15695 bp, 17 predicted proteins | sample SI_118_April2016_FD_179867 | JGI IMG/M metagenome (GOLD analysis project Ga0233431, IMG submission 179867) | Seawater microbial communities from Saanich Inlet, British Columbia, Canada - SI_118_April2016_200_MG | ecosystem: Environmental > Aquatic > Marine > Inlet | place: Canada: British...
CTTTAGGGTCAAATATTTTTCTCTGAATAAATCTATTTCTTCCTGTTTTATACTCATACATAAAAGTATACTCGTTTTACAGGATTATTAAATATCGCTTAGTTTATTATTTTACAATCCCTAAAGCATTTTTGATAACAGCATCTTTGTCCAGTTCTTTTAAAGCATCATTCAATGTCTCAGGATAACGATTAATATTTAATTTTATTCTTTCTTCTTCAGTGAGAGCTGCTGGATCACCTAGAAATGGTTTTCCTGGTTGAAGATTATTAGTAATGCCATCTAATCCGGCTGCAATAATGGAACCTAAAGCTAAATATGGATTATTACTTGGATCGGAAGGCTTATACTCTAAGTTAATGTTAGATTTTTCGTCTGTATTAAAGGGCTGAATAAGTCTAACTGTGGCTTCTCTATTTTCAGGTCCCCAGCATGTATATGCACTGCTCCATGAGAACGGTTTTAGACGGCGGTATGAGTTAACACTTGGTGCAGTCAAGGCTAAAAGTGCAGGCGTATGAGCTAAAATTCCGGCTGTAAAATTATAACCTAATTTACTTAGTTGGTATTTATCATTACTGTCATATAGGAGATTATTATTATTTAAATCCCATAAACTCAAATGTATGTGGCAGCCGTTTCCGGCACTGTCTTTATCAGGTTTAGGAGAAAATGAAGCCTTTAAATTATGATTGGCTGCTACATTTCTAACTGTTTCTCTAAACCAAATCTGATTATCGGCCGCTTTAAGCGGATCAGAGTGATGGATAGATATTTCCTGTTGTCCGAAACTGCATTCTGGGTAATAAAGTTCAACAGGTATATTTTGTTGTTCTAATGCATCAATAATTTCATGTATAACATTTGACGCAGATGCCATTGAAATAGAACTGAAACATTGAGAATGGTCTAAAGGAATATATTCTCCGTTATCATTTTGCCTATATAAACAAAATTCATTTTCAAACGCAACCTGGATTTTGTATCCGCAATTTTCTAAGGAACTAATCATTTTTTTTAGAAAAGATCTCGGGCATGCAGACCATGGTTTGTTTTCATTAGTTATAAGATTGCACATGACAGCAGCAGTATTCTTAACATATGGGAGTATTTTAAAAGACTGAAAGTCAGGAACTAACCTTACTTCTCCTACAGGTTCAAATCCTTTGACTGGCTGAAGTTGATCAAACATGTTTACAGCCTGTTGAGCTGTAGTTAATCCAATGCCGTTTTTTTTCCTCTTATCAAATGTTTTATCTGTTACGCATTTACCTCTTATTATGCTACTGTTATCACAATAAAGAAATCTGATTAGCTTGACTGAATTATTTATAAGCTGATTATCTATTTTATCTAATTCCATTTTGTGAACCTTATCTAATACCATTATCTATTTTGTTTATATTCATAACAATTGAAGTTCTCATGATAATATAATAATAGACTATTAATTATTAAATGCCATTTGTATTAATTTGCTGCATAGCTGAATATAAGGTATGCCGTCTGCTTCTGCTCCCTTCGGAAGTAAACTGCTTGAAGTAAATCCCGGGATACTGTTCATTTCGATAAAATATGGTTTGTTATCCTTATCAGAAATCATTAAATCAACTCTGAGCATATGCCTGGCACCAATTTTATTATAGGCTTTGATTGAATATTCTTTTATTCTATTTTGAAGTTCTCTTGATACTATTGATTCTGCCGGCGGTGATGTATAAATAGTTTCTCCTGTGTTATGAGTATATTTAGCATCATAGTCATATAGTTCGCCTGGAGGGCAGATGTGAACAGGGGCTAGAGCTTTACCATCTAATATAGGAGCTGTAACTTCTATTCCTTTAATAAATTCTTCCACCATGATAGTGCCTGTGATATCACCAGATGCTTTTTTTAGTGCTTCATGCCATTGGCTCATGTTTTTAACAATAGAAATACCAAAAGTTGAACCTTCTGTCGGAGGTTTAACCACAACAGGTAAACTTAAGTTTTTTGGAAAAGCTGTTTCACCAACCTTTAGTACTGCATCTTCAGGAATAGGTATATTATTAGCTTTGAAAAATTCTTTAGTTTTAATTTTATCAATAATTATCTGAGAAATTTTACTCGAACAGCCAACATATTTTATTGATTTACATTCCAGTTCATTTTGCACTTCTCCATTTTCTCCAAAACCACCATGTAAAACAGGAAATACCACTCCTTTAAAATTATTATATTTTTCTGGGATTTTAGGGGTAGTGATATCGAGCTCTTCTACTATATATCCAGCATCTTTTAAAGCTCTTGAAACTCCCTGAGCTGACTCTAAAGAAACTTCACGTTCTCTGGAACTGCCGCCTTTAAGGATTAAAACCTTTAAAGGTTTAACTGCATCATTAAATTTTTTATATGTATGTTTATTTGCAAAAATAACTTCAGGTTTTAAGTAGATTCCTGTATGGCGAACTACATTTTTCTTTATCTGTATAGCTAAATCAAGTATATTTTTTTCTGATGCATTATTTATATTGAGGATAAAATTTGCATGGCTATCACTTATAATAGCACCACCGCAACTTATATCTGTACAACTGCTTAAATCAATAAGTTTGCCTGCACCGTATCCCTGTAATGGATTTTTAAAGAAGCAGCCGGCGTTCTTGCCTTTCACATAATTAACCGCAAGAGTACCTGCCTGTTTCTTGTGATTAACATCTAATTTTACATTGTCAGTATTTAATTTTATTGAAGTAATAATTACATCGTTAGGAATTGAAGAGGATCTATAGCTCCATTTTACAGGACTGTTTTTTGATGACCATGTATTTCCTTTATAATCGAATCCGCTTAATTTTGTAATAAAATCTCCAATACAAACTCCTGATCTCCCGGCATTGGTCCCTAAAGAACCTCCTATTGTTCCAGGAATACCTGCTAAATAGTGCAGAGTACTACTGCTTGATTGAGTATTTTTTATTAAGTCATGGATAGATGCACCGGCACCACATGTAATAATATTGTTTTCTACCTTGATACATGAATAATTTTTTGAATTCAGCTTCAGCACAATAGAATCAATTTCTTCATCACTGCCTACAATATTGCTTCCATTACCAATAGGTAGAATATTAATATCTTTATTATAACAAAAGTTTAGAAATTTTGAAAGAACACTATTTTTTTCTATTTCTACTAATAACGGATACGCATTTCCGACACCGAGAGTCGTAAGATCTTTCCATGAAGAATCTTTATGAATCTTTAATTTTGGAAATAGTTTTTTGATCTTTTCTAATAATGAACTATCCACTTTTGCCATTATATAATCCTTAGTTTATATGCTTCTTTGTTCACGGTAAGTTATTCACTTCGTTCATGGAAAGGGGAAAATGGTAAGAATTATGTTTTCTTACCTCTTACCTCTTTATGCTTATTTGTTATAAACTTCATTAGGGTCAAAAACAGGTTTGCCAATTGTTTCTATTTCATTTGTTTTTCTATCTAATTTTCTATAGAAGCAACTTTTGTAACCAACATGGCAGGCTGCACCGCCAATTTGATTAACTTTGAAAATAACGGTGTCCTCGTCACAATCAAAATATATCTCTTTAATCTCCTGAACATTACCTGATAATTCACCCTTTTTCCATAATTTATTTCTAGATCTGGACCAATAAGTAGCGTTACCTGTTTTTAAAGTTAAATTCCAGGCTTCTTCATTAATATAAGCCAGCATTAAGACTTCGTTGGTTTGCCAATCCTGTGCTATTGCCGGAATTAATCCATCGTTAGATTTTGAAAAATCAAGTTTCATTTTTTTTTATCCTTATGTCGTTTTTTAATAAATAATTGTGGACGTTAAAATATTAAGTATTAGTTTTATGAAAAAATATATGACTGCAAGTATTTTTTGTATATGAAAATCAAATAAATATTGATATATATATATTAAGACTTTATTCAAATAATCAAGCTTCAAAGAAAAAGTTTGATATTTTTTGTTATTATAATACTGAGAATTCTGGATTAATAAGGAAGGTTATATTTATGGATAGTTTATTTCTATTTTTGCTTACGATTTTGATTGTTGTTGTTATCGTTAGAATAGGGGCTGTTGCTTTCGAGCTTACAGGCATGAGCTGGAGCCAGGCTAAATTTCAGGCATTATCATGTTTTACATTAACGGGTTTTACTACAAGAGAAGCTGAATCTATTATAAATCATCCCGGCAGAAAAAGAATTGCATCTTTAATGATGATCTTTGGTTATGCCGGGTCAGTTTCACTGTTTGCTACATTTGTTACCTTTCTAGGAAAAATGTTTAATTCAAACACTCATTATAAACTTATACCCATTATAAATATTTGGATCCCAAGTTTTGTAGTCGGCATATTGGCCGTTTTATTATTACTTGCAGTATTGGGGATTATTTATAAATTTTTCTTTAAAACCAGGTTATGGGTTATGGTTACTTTGAAGATAAGAGATAGAATGAAAAAGTCGTATATAGTTAATTCCGCTTCTTTTGAAAGTATGCTGATAGGCGAAGATCAGTATGGAATAATAAGAATTGTTATTGATGAATGCAGCTTGTTTTGCGATAAAACGATTAAAAATAGTGGGTTTAAAGAAGAGTTCGGTGCCCAAATACTTACAATTGAAAGAAATAATAAAGCTATTCCAAATCCAAAACCTAGTGAAAAAATCTTACGAGGTGATATATTGTATTGTTTTGGAAAAAGAAAAAATTTAAAATAAGAAATTTTGCGGTGTTAGTAGGCAGCTGCTCAATGTAAATTGAGAGGAAAGTCCGGACTCCATAGAGCAGGGAGTCCTGCAATAGCAGGATACTTTGGACAATACGCCAGAGGAAGGAAAGTGCCACAGAAATATACCGCCCTTTTGTTTCGGCAAATGGGTAAGGGTGAAATGGTGGAGTAAGAGCCCACCGGGTTTTCGCGTAAGCGAAATCGTAAGGTAAACCCCTCCTGGAGCAAGGCCAAATAGGGGATTCGCTGCTGCTCGCGGCTAAAATCCCGGGTTCTGGCTGCATAGATAGATGGTTGCCAATTCTGTTTTACAGGATACAGAATCCGGCTTATTCTAACGCCGCATTTTCTTTTTTTTACTAAATATAATTTGAAGGGGAAAAGTAATGAATGCTGATTTAATAAAAGATGCTATTAGGGATGTAAAGGATTTTCCTAAAGAAGGTATTTTGTTTAAAGATATAACACCTGTTTTACAGGATGGAAAACTCCTTTCGCTGATTGTAGATCTTATGGATGCCAATTATAAAGAAAAACCTACAAAAATAATAGGCGTTGAGTCCCGTGGTTTTATTTTCGGTACAGCTTTAGCTTACAAGCTTGGAATAGGAATGGTTACAGTTAGGAAAAAAGGTAAACTGCCATGTAAAACTTACGAAGCATCATATGCATTGGAATATGGTGAAGCTACACTTGAAATACATCAGGATGCACTTGAAAAAGGTGATAGAGTTGTAATTGTCGATGACCTTCTAGCTACCGGTGGTACTGCTGAAGCTACTCTTAAACTTGTTAAAAAGTTTGATGTAGAAATTCTTGGAATTGAATTTTTAATTGAACTTGAAGCACTTAAGGGTAGAAAAGTACTTGCAGGAGAAAATGTAAATACTATTATTACATATTAATAGTTAGACCACAGTTTATGTATAGTTAATTTTTATAAGAAGATGATTTCAATAAAATGATCTACGCAATAATTAGTGATATCCATGCCAATTCAGATGCCCTTGAAGCTGTTTTAATCAGATGTTTTGAAGAACATGTTGATAAGTTTATATGTCTAGGTGATATCGTAGGCTATAATGCAAGCCCTTCAGAATGCATAAAAATGATCAGGAGTTTGGATGTTCAATTTTCTGTTTTAGGTAATCATGATGAGTATGCAGGAAGTGATATATCTTTGATAGGTTGTAATCCTTTGGCTAGAAAAGGAATTTTATGGACCAAGGAACAACTGACAAAAGAGCAAAAAACTTGGTTAATGGCCCCTAAACTTAAAATTGTTAACATAAAAGATAAGTTTACGCTGGTGCACGGTACATTGGATTCACCCAGTTCCTGGGGATATATATTTGATGTTCATGATGCACATGATAACTTTGTATATCAGATGACTCAAATAACCTTTAGCGGTCATACTCATATTCCGGCTTTATTCATAAAAAACACTTCCATAAGTGATGAGAAGAATCAAATATCAGAGTATAAACCATGGGCAAATATAGATATTTACGAGAGCGAGGTTTCTATAAAACTTGATCGAAATATGAAATATTTAGTTAACGGCGGCAGTATTGGACAACCGAGAAATGAAGACCATAGAGCCTCATTTTGTACTTTTGATACAAGGTCAAGAGTTTTAAAACGAATATGTGTAGAATATGATATAAAAGCTGCTCAGGATAAAATTAGGGCAGCAGGTCTACCGGATGATTTGGCACTAAGATTGGAAAAAGGCTGTTAGCTTAATGATAAATGGTTAATGACTAGATCGTATCTATTAAAAGCATATACAGCATGCATTAATTTAATAGTAAGTTGGATGTTTTTATCAAAAATCAACCTAAAATTCGCATGTAGTGCGACAAGTAAATATAAACATTTAAATGAGAAAAACTTTTACTCCTAAAATTGTTAATATAAGTGATATCGATGTAATTAACTGCAAAGATCATAATATAAAAAAAATTCTTATAATTAAGCCAAGCAGTTTAGGGGATATATTTCATGCATTTCCTGCTTTTTATCTGCTTAAAAAATATTTTCCTGATGCTGAAATTGATTGGTTTATTAATATTAGCTTTGCCCCAATTCTTTCTTATATTGAAGAAGATTTAAACAGAGTTATTCTATTCAGACGTAAAGACTTCAAAAATTGGTTTAAAGCAGTTAAAACATTTTTAAAATTATATCTTGATATAAGAAAAGAAAAATATGACTTAGTTATTGATATGCAGGGATTAATGAGAAGTGCAATATTTACATTTATTGCAAGATCAGGCAATAAAGTAGGTTTTTCTGATGTGAGAGAAAAAATTTCAAAGTTAGCATATAATGGAAAAGTAGATATCCCTGAAGAAATAACACATGCTATAGATAAAAATATATATTTAGTTTTATCAATTTTCAAAAAAGATCATATAGTTCCTGATTATATTTTACCTGTAGATAAGAAGGTTGATATAAAAAGTATTTTGCGGAGCAAAAAAATAGAAGGAAACTGTAAATATATTACTATTTCGCCAGGAGCAAGGTGGACGACTAAAACATGGTCTCCAGAATTCTTTGCTAAAATATCTGATGATATTGTTAAAGAACATCCCGATATTAAAATTGTCTTAATTGGGTCAAGTGCTGAAATTGAACTTGCAGAAAAGTTAATTTCTTTATGTGAAATTGCAAAACCTGTTTCTACTGTAGGAGAAACTACTTTAAATGAACTGGTAGAAGTAATTAGAAATTCTCAATTATTATTGACTAATGATAGTGGTCCTATGCATATAGGTGCTTTTTTGAGGGTTCCTGTATTCGCTCTTTTTGGTCCGACTTACCCAGAAAAAACTGGTCCATATTGGGAATGGAATAAAGTATATCAATCTAAAAAAGGCTGCATTAAGTGTTTTAAAAGAGATTGTGCTCTTAATAACCTGGAATGCCAAAATAATATTTCTCAAAAAAATGTTTCGAAAGATATCAACAATAAACTAAATGAACTATTAACTGATACTAAATTATGAAAATCATAAAACTTGTTTCAACTGCAGTTCTGATATTAGCCTCCTATACTTCCTTTGCACAAATCGGTATGAAGTTAGCTCTGAATAATCAAAGCTATATTAAGTATGAAAAAATTTATGCCAAAGTTGTTCTTATGAACCAGTCAGGAAATCCTATCATATTTGGTCTAAATCCTAACCTAAAAGGGAATATAAAATTTGAGATAGAAACTATTTCAGGAAGTGTGCCAAAACCTCTTAATAATAATTATAAAGTTGAAGGCAAAGTTATTTTGCAAGGCGAGAAAGAAACATTTATAATACCGCTTACCAGTATATATGATTTTCCTGGAGAGGGACGCTATAAAGTGAAAGCTATTGTTGAACATTCTAATTTTTCTACATCTTATCAATCTAATTATATATATTTTACAATTGCAAAAGGTCATATTATTTGGAGTACTATTGTAGGTGTACCCATATCAGAAGAACCTGGAGGCGAAAAAGTAATTGATAAAAGAAAGTATATTATTGTAAGATATTTTGATGGCAATGATAAAATATACTGTTTAAAAGTAGAAGATGAAAAATATGTATATGGAGTAGCCAAGCTTGGTATTGATATTGGGACACAGAAGCCTGAATGTAAGGTCGATAGATTTTCTAGACTACATGTACTTGTGCAGACAAGTTCAAAAATATATTCATACTTTATTTATGACATTAACTGTCATCTAGAGAAAAGCGTTGTTTATCGTAAATTTATAGAATCAGTACCAATGCTTGTAGAAAATAAGGAATCTGGAAAAATCGAAGTTGTTGGTGGCATCAAGGCCAAGGAAGGTTTGCACTATCAGGAGTATGATGAAGCCCCTTATTAGTTAATAATGAATGATTAAAAATTAATAATGTTACGGATTTTAGTATAATTATGGTAAATGATTTAGTTGTTAATATAAAAGATGCTGATCTGTTTTTTGCCGGGAAACAGATATTGTTTGATCTAAACTGGAAAATAAAACCCGGTGAGCACTGGTTTATTTTGGGACCTAACGGTGCCGGTAAAACTACTTTGACCAGAATGATACTTGGATATATATGGCCTAAATACGGTTCTGAAATTACTATATTGGGAAATACCTACGGAAAGTGTGATCTTTTTCAAGTTAGAAAGAAAATTGCCTGGATAAGTCCTTAGGAAGTGTACATAAATAAATTAAACGATTTTTACAATATATCGTAGTGGTGTTCAAGGAATGAAACTTTTTGCATATTAGGAATATGTGACTAGTTTTATGACACAGGAAACCGCTATGAGATGAAGTAAAACCTTTAAGTTATTTATTTATGCTTCCTTATTTATTGAAATGGACTTCAAACTCTAAGTGGACTGTTCAGGATGTTATAATTTCAGGGGTTGACTCTACTATTGGTCTATATAGAAAAGCTACAGATTATGAAATAAATAAATCTAGCAAGCTTTTGTCTATATTAGGGGCATTGAAGTTAATAGAAAAATCATTTTTGGATTTATCCTCAGGTGAGCAGGTTAAGGTATTAATTGCACGAGCCTTAATGTCAGAAGCTGAAATTATGATACTTGATGAAGCATGTGTTCACCTTGATTTAAAAAGTCGTGAACATCTATTGGATATGCTTGAAGATTTAACTAAAAGCAAAGATTCACCTACAATAATTTTTGTTACTCAAAGAATTGAAGATATTATACCTGTATTCAATAAAGGTATGATGCTTAAAAACGGTAAAATTTTAGCAATTGGCAATAGAGACGATATATTGACAGAGAATAACATAGAAAATCTATTTAATATGAGCGTAGAGCTTGTAAAAACCGAAAGAAATAGATATTGGCCGATTGTAAAATAATTAAGAGGATAATATAACATATATGAGTTATAAAATAGAAAATAATAACCCAAATGAAAATCATTGGGAAGCTGAATTTGATATTGCCGGAACAGGGGATATGGAGTTCTCCTATAATAATAGGGTTTTGCTGAAAAGTAGTGGGACAGAACTGGGAATGCTTAAAGAACTTAGCGGTTTGAGTGAATATACCCGTACGCATACATCGATAAAAACTGATTGGCAATGGGTAGATTCAAGAACAATACATCCTTTCGGGTCGGAACCAGTAATAAAAAGAAAATGGGAGCAGGCTTCAAATCATATAAAAGTTATTACAGATATTACTCTTCATTCTGCTACTCCAATGAAATATATGAAAATAGATTCATTGGAAGTGCCTGGAGAATGGTCAAAAATAGTTGTTATAGGACAGGATACTGTTGACGATTTAAATATCACAGTTACGGAACTTAATGTTGCTTCATTAAAAAACAGTGAATATAAATTTGCCTGCATTCCTTTAGTTGTTTTATTTCAAGCTGAAGATGGAACTCAGATTGAAGTTGGCACAGGTTATGACCTATGGCGTTGGAATCAGGCCGAACGATATGAAGCCCAATGCAACTATTCTCTTATTTTTAAGAATGATGGGATTTTGTTTAACAGGCAGCCTTTCGTTTGGGATGATGATTATTCTTTCCCTAGAAATAATCTTAGATTTACATGGTACTTTGCCTGGGGCAGTAAAACTGAAAATAAAACTGCTGACGTTGTGAAAAATATACTTGAGGTACGTAATAAAAAGCTGACAGTGAATAAAGTTTCTGATGCATATTGTTATACGATAGACAAATCATTGTGGCCAAAAACAGCTAATGCAAAAAATAATAATGATTCATCTGAGACACCGTGTTTTATATCCAGGCAAACAGGAAATCTTTTAAAAAAATGGCTGAGAACTCTGTTTCCTAAAATAGAAAATTCTGCTGACAGTATAATATTGTACGATATTGAGCCGAATTTGTGCCTTAATGCTTCACATATGGAAAGAACTAACAAAAGAGATACCCTCCATTGTGATTATTTTTATATAATGTCCTTATGGGAATGGGCCAATAGATATTTAGGGGAATCTGATAGTAATTTTTTGATGAGTCTCAAAAGTGATTCTTTATTTAAAGATTTACCTTCTGCAAAAGGATTAGAATTTTATAAATCATAAAACTATATCTAGTTGTAACTTAAATTTTTTAATAATTTAGATGCTTAAATTGAGGATTGATAAGAGATGTCTTTTGTCTTTAAAATTATAGATTGTTGTTGTTTTGCTCTTTGGATTGCTGTTCTGTTTTTAAATAAAATACTCCATTGGTGCTATCTGGGCATAATGTTTATTTTATTTGCAGTTTGGACTTCAATTGGTGGAATAAAGGGTATATCTAAACCTTATAAAAAAATCAATGATTTTTTTAGAACATTTTATCCCAAAGTAAAATGTATTTTTGTGTTTATTTTTGATAACTATAGTTTCATCCTACATAAAATCTCAGATTCTAAAAAACTAAAACGATGTTTTGCGGTTGTACTAATTATCGTTATAGCTTTTTTTATTTATCCGCCTTCACATTGGGGACCATGGCATTTGTATCAAACAGGAACAGCTTCTTATTATGGTAAAGGTTTCTATTACAAAAAAACTGCAAGCGGTGATATTTTTTATCCTGGCTCTCTTACAGCTGCAAGTCGTACTTTACCTTTAGGCACAGCAGCTAAAGTTATAAATGTTAAAAACGGCAGAGTTGTTTATGTGGAAATAAATGATAGAGGTCCGTTTGTGAAAAGCAGAATTTTGGATTTATCACAAAGAGCAGCAGAAAAACTGGATATGATAAAAGCCGGAACGGCTACAGTAAAAATTTATACTCATATAGAGCAGAAATAATATCTAATACGATTAATTCAACACCAAACACCAGCACGAAGTGCGATAACTTGATTATCAATGGATATTATTTTTGCTTATCAGGCATTACTTCTATAGAAAAATCTGACAATCATCCTATCTTATTGTATGCGTTTAAGTTATTCAGGAAGATTGTATAGTTAAAAGAATATCTGCCATAGAGCAAAGAGTTTTTTGATTATATCGTATTAGATAATAAGGGGATAGACTTATGGGGTTGATAATAGGTGTAGATGGTGGTGGGACAAAATCTATTTATAAGGTCTTTGATAGAGATATTAATAAAACTTATGAATTTATTGGTCCATCAATTAATTTTTATTCAGTAGGTGATGATAAAGCATGCCACGTTTTTAGTGAATTGATGGATGAAATAGAAAAATCACTTCATAAAAAATGTGATTCTATATATATTGGCAATGCTGCATTAGGTATTGGCGATGAGTTGCCTGAAGATCATTCTTTTATGCAGCGTGTTGCACAATATACTTCTCATTATAAAGTTGTAAGCGATTTATATATAGGTCTCAAAGGTATAGCTTCAACTCCTGCAATATTTCAAATTAGTGGAACAGGTTCAATGGGAATTGCCGAAAGCAAAGATGGAAAACTTTATACAATCGGTGGTTGGGGACCTTTACTTGGAGATCAGGGGAGTGGTTATTATGTTGGGCTTATGGGAATTAGAAATGCAATAAAAGCTTATGAAAAAATTGGTGAAAAAACTATTCTTGTAGATAAGCTTAAAACTTTTTTCTCTGTAGATAAATTGGATGATATTATTGAAAAAGTTTATAATCCGTTAATAGAGAAAAATATTATAGCGGGTTTTGCAGTTGATGTTATAAAATCAGCTGAACAGGGAGATGCTGTAAGTATAAAAATAGTCGAGGAATCAGTTAATTATCTTGTGAAATATATTGTCCAACTTCATAATAAATTAGACCAAGTTGATACTTGTCTTGGTGTATACGGAGGATGTTTTCAGAAATCAGATTATTTCTATGAACTATTTAAAAACTCTTTAGGAAAAATAAGAAAAAATATAACTGTTAAATTTCCTGAGTTTTCACCTGATCAAGCTGCATTGATTCTTGCAGGTAAATTGATAAATATAGAAATACCTAAAAATATATTTTAAATTATTAACTATTAATTGTTAATTCTTAATTAAATAAGGAGTGGTGGATTATGAGTAATATTGATTTGTATATAGGTGAAATTGAAAAATTATTGAACAGGCTTAAAAATGTAGAAAAACCCAATATAGAAAAGGCTTCTCAAATTATAGCTGAAGCACAAAAAAATGGTAATTGGTTATATGTATTTGGTACTGGGCATTCACACATAATAGCTGAAGAATTCTTTTATAGAGCTGGTGGAATGGTCAAGATATATCCTATTTTTGATACGGCATTGATGCTGCATGAAGGTGCTGTAAAAAGTACTTCTCTAGAGCGGTTGAGTGGATATGCAGGTGCATTGTTGGATGATTATCCTGTAAAAACCGGCGACGTAATTATTATTGCTTCAAATTCTGGAAGAAATGCTGTTCCTGTTGAAATGGCAGCTGAAGCTAAAAAACGCGGAATGACTGTCATAGCTTTTACAAGTATAAATCACAGCAGCCAGGTAACTTCAAGACATAGTTCAGGCAAAAGATTATTTGAGATGGCAGATATGGTTATTGATAACGGAGGAGTTTTTGGCGATGCATGTATAGATGCCGGACATGGAAAAGTAGCTCCTACTTCTACTGCAATCAGTGCAGTAGTTATTAATTCTATAGTTGCAAGAGTGGCTGAGATATTGATAAATGATGGAGCTGAGATTGAATTATTTGCCAGCAGTAATACAGATGAAGGAGAGAAATTAAATCAGAAATTCATCAAAAAATATAAAGATTATGTTCGTTCACTATAAGCTTTTAAACTGATTGTTAGTGACGATATATTTAGATATTGAAATTATTTATAATAGACAAAGGGGGATATTATGATTAAAGAGTTAGTTATTTTAGCTGCAGGTAACGGTACTAAAATGTGGCCTTATAATGAAGTACGAAATAAAACAATGATACCTATTGCCACAAAGCCGGTTCTCGCACATAATGTTGATTCTGCAATAAAATTGGGTGTTGAAAAAATATATATAATAACCGGTAAGTTTAATCATGAAGTTGATCATTATTTTTCAAAATATACAAATGTAAAATGTATAAATGCAGCTAATAGTCCAGGTACAGTAGACACTCTTCTTGCAGCTGAAACATTACTTGCAGATGTTAATAATTTTGCAGTTTTATATGGCGATACAATTATTGACGAAAAAGATCTTAAAGCAATATTTGAATCTGAATCAAATACCATATTACTCTCAAAGCTTAAAGAAACAACAAGAAATTATATTGCAGCTACAATTGCTGATGGTTTTATTGATGGTATTGTGGGTCATTCCAGAGAAGATACTACTCATACTTTTGCGGGATTCCATTTTGATAAAGCTGTATGGGGTTTTCTTAAAAATACAGATGATATAATGAGAGATCTTGAAGTTGGTATGATGGCTCCAGTTGAACGTTTTATTGAAGCAACTGTTTCAGATATGAGACGTGGTGGAATAAAAATAAAAGCTTTGGAAACACAGGGAGCATTTTATGATCTTGATAAACCATGGCATATCCTTGAAGCAAATAGTGGTGTAGTAGAATATCTATGCAGCAAACTTAAAAAAAATGAGCTTGCTGAAGGTGCAAACATTGATAAAACAGCAGATATCAGAGGATTTGTTAAACTTGGTAAAAATAGCAAAATAGGTAGAAATGTAATTGTTGAAGGCAATCTGATTGTAGGTGATGATACTGTAATTGACAACGGGGCAATTATTCTACCTAATGTAGTTGTTGCAAATAATGTTTTTATAGGTCATTGCTGTTTTATTTCAGAAGGTTCTTCTATTAATGATGAATGTTTTGTTGGACATGCAGCTGAATTCTGGGGCGTGTTGATGAAAAGAGTTTATCTTTATCATTACATGGAAATGTTTGGGGTTATTGGTGAGAATACTGATATCGGAGCAGGGACTGTTTGCGGTACATTGAGGTTTGATGATGGTGAAACACCTCATAGAGTTAAAGGTAGAAAAGAAATACCTTATGGCGAATCTAATGCTATATTCCTTGGTGATTTCTCACGAACAGGAGTTTATGCAATCTTAATGCCGGGAGTTAAAACCGGAGCAAATAGTCTTGTTGGACCTGGTGTTATTTTATCAAAAGATCTTCCTTCAAAAAAAGTTGTATTTGCCAAACAGGATCAGGTTATACGTGATTGGGGACCGGAACATTACGGATGGTAGGAATATAAAGAATTAATAATTGTGTAGTTTTTTACCTATGTGTAAAAATGGTCTATTTTAGTTTTTTATCCCAGTTCGTGAACTGGGATAAATTTTTATATTTTAAAGAAGTTGTGCAATATTATCGCTGAAAAAGAATGCCGGAGCATTTTTAGCTTTCTGATTGACTGCCCCTGCTTCTTCATCATTCCTAGGAGGCCAAGCTTCAGGCATTGCATCATTCAATATACTCCAGGTCATTAATCCGCCAAACTGTTCAGGATTAAGTCCTGAATGGCTGTTATATATTGCATCAATATTAAGCTTTATATCGTGTGCTACATGATCCCAGCCTTCGCTATTTAGTCTGTTATTCCAAAGATTGCTCATTGTAGGTGCAGCTCCGGCATTTGCAGGAATTCCAATGATAATTTTTGTTTTATGACTTACAACTTTATTTTTATAGAGACCGTGATAGACTGCTGATATAATATCAGGATCTGTTTGATTTACATATTTACCTTTGTCTAAAGGGTTTAGATAGACAAAAGATGGACCACTATTATAAACCTGCACGAAAACAAAATCATAATGTCCAGAAGTAAAGTCCCAGGCTTTGTTTACTCCTGCAACAACCAATGCCGGTTTATCGCTTGTATAGTTCGCCAGAAAAGTTTTGTCCCAAACTAATTTTGAGGTATAATTTCGACTATTTAGCTTTATAATATCGATTCGAAAATTATTCAAACTCTAACATGCAGGTTGATCATGGTCGAATCT
>Ga0233431_1004239_pt1 | contig 15686 bp, 7 predicted proteins | sample SI_118_April2016_FD_179867 | JGI IMG/M metagenome (GOLD analysis project Ga0233431, IMG submission 179867) | Seawater microbial communities from Saanich Inlet, British Columbia, Canada - SI_118_April2016_200_MG | ecosystem: Environmental > Aquatic > Marine > Inlet | place: Canada: British...
ATTTCATTGGGCGCGATCAACACAACCAGTATGGTTTTTCTGCTGAAGATGTCGCCGCCCTGATCGAGCGCGTGTTGACCTTTCTCGATGCAGGGGCCACCTTCATCCCGGAGCGCACTGCGGATGGATGGGGCACGCGCCTCGAAGCGGAAATCAACGGCGAGAGACTTATCTTTCATCCTGGCGCGGTGGGGCAATTAAGCCAGAGCCGCGATCTGCAATCCTATTTGCTATCACTGACCGTACACCGTGACTACCAGATTTGGGCCACTAAATTCATCCCACTGGCGGCGCAAATCGTGGAAGTACGCAAGATCGTTGACGGGCTGGAGATGCCCATTGCTTTCAGCGAATTTCGCCCCCCGGAGCCGGGAGCCGGGCCAGGCGCGCAGGCCAGTACCGTCCCCCTGGAGAATATCACCGAAGCCCTGACGCGCCACAATGCTTTTGTAATTCTCGGTGAGCCGGGCTGCGGCAAAACTACCACGCTACAAAAAATCACCTTCGATGCCGCCCGCCACCTGCTCTCTGGTGAACCTGGGCGCGTGCCCCTCTTTGTGCGCCTGAGCCAACAAAGAGAACGCGATCCTTACACCTTTCTTGCCGAAGAATGGGAGCGGCGCACCGGCACAGATTTTGGCAATGCACTGGCCGCGGGGAAGGTGTTGATCCTGGCGGATGGTGTCAATGAAATTCAGCGTGAAACGCGCGATGAACGCCTGAAAGCCTGGCGTTTATTCGCCGGGGATTATGCCGGTGGCAACCAGATTGCTTTCAGCGGGCGCGAGCGCGACTACGACCACGACCAACAGCTAGATTTGCCGCGCGTGCTGGTTGATCCCTTGGATGATGCCCGCATCACGGATTACTTGCAACGCCACAATGTCGAAGGATTGGGCGAACTGCTCGATGACACCACAACCCGCCTGCGTCAAATGGCAAGTAACCCTTTCAATCTGGCATTGCTGACCTTTGCCTACAAATCCAACCAGCGCGATATGGCTAACCTGGGCTGGCTGCTGCACTGGTTTGTGGGGGAGCTTTTTAGCCGCGAAGAACGTCTGGCACATCCGGGCTGGCTGCCGCGTGCGGTGCAAATACAGGCACTGGCGCAACTGGCCTACACCATGCAGGAACAGGGCGAAAGCCTGACCTTCCCCTTGAAAACCGCGCGGCAGGCCATACCAGAGACGGCTGATTTTCGCGGTGAAGCTACGGCCATACCCCCGGCGCGCCTCTTCCGCTTTGGACGGGCGGCCACCCTGCTTGACCCTGGCATCGAACCGGATGTGCGCTTTTATCACCATCTGCTTCAGGAGTATTTTGCCGCCCTGGAATTGCTGCGCCGTTTTCGAGAGGGCGCAGACCTGCAAGATTTGTGGGCTTGCAAACGCCTGGCCGCTGAAATGCCCCCCGCGGATGTGGGGGAGTGGGATGCGCTGCCCGAACCCCCGCCCACCGGCTGGGAAGTGACTACCATTTTGGCTTGCGGGCTGGCAGGTTCGTTAAAAGTTGATCTCGCCGCCCTGATTGAAGCGGTACGCGCTCACAATCCCGTGCTGGCCGGGCGCTGCCTGCACGAAGCCGGGATCGAGCCGCCCGAAGAATCTTTGGATAACGTGCGTGCCGATTTGCTGGCTGATCTCTATGACCCGGACATGCACCTGCGCGCTCGCTTGCAGGCGGGTTTAACCCTGGGGCATATCGGCGACCCGCGCTTTCCGGCGCAGATCATCAACGGCGTGGAAATCATCCCCCCGGAGATGGTGGCTGTGCCCGGCGGTTCCTACTGGATTGGCAGCCGCGATGACGACACCGATGCTTACGATGATGAGAAGCCCCGCTACACCATTGACCTGCTCGCCTTCGGCCTGGGCCGCTGGCCGGTGACGAATGCCGAATATACCTGCTTCATCGCCGCGGGCGGCTATAAAAAAGAAGCTTATTGGGAGGGCGACCTGGCAAAGCGCTGGCTGAAGGGTGAAGATGTCACGGGCGGGCAATATTCAAGTTGGATGCAAATCTGGCAATATATGCAAGATACTCCCAATTGGAAAAGTCAATTAGAACAATCCGTAGTGCCTGAAACCATTAAAACTTATGAATACATAGCTGAACTATCAGAAGACGAATTCAAAAATATGCTGTCAAACCAGCTATCACAAAAATCACGCAAACAACCACACTATTGGAATGATCTAAAATTCAACAACCCCTCCCAGCCCGTAGTCGGGATCACCTGGTTTGAAGCCCGCGCCTACTGTGCCTGGTTGAGTGAGACTACCGGGAAAAATTATCGCCTACCCAGTGAAGTGGAATGGGAAGCCGCCGGGCGTGGTTCCCTCACCCCCGGCCCCTCTCCCAGTGGGAGAGGGGAGTCAGGGGTGAGGGCTTACGCCTGGGGCGAAGATTGGGATCAGGGAAAAGCCAACACCATCGAAGGCCGCGTGTTGCGTACCTCGCCGGTGGGCGCTTATGCCGCCGCGCGCGGCCTGGGGCCTTACAAAGCCGAAGACCAAACTGGCAATGTGTGGGAGTGGACAAGCAGCCTGTATTTGCCCTACCCCTATAACCCTGAACAAGCCGGAGACCCAGAGGCTACCACGGAGCGCACGCTGCGCGGCGGCGCGTGGGACAACGACGCTCGTAGGTACGTGCGCTGCGCCTATCGGAACTGGACCGTCCCCGACTTCTTCTTCAATCTTTTCGAGTTTCGTGTTCTTTCCCCTGGCTAGTTCTGGTTTCTGTATTCTGCGACCGAAGGGAGACTGGTTTCTGGTTTTTCTGTTCTATGGAGTTGATTGAAAAGTTTGCTTTGTTGGCAAATAGGTTATATTGAATGCACGGTTTCCCCTCGGCGGCGAAGCCGCCTCGACGATTTCTTTGAAATGAAAACCTACAAACATCTCTACCCTCAAATCACAGCTTTTGAAAATCTGTTTCAGGCTTTTCGACAAGCTGCCCGCGGCAAGCGCAAAAAGGCGGATGTAGCCGGGTTTGAGTACCACCTGGAACCTAATCTCTTTGCCTTGCAAGATGAACTGCACAGGCAAATCTACCAGCCCGGCGCGTACTATAACTTTCGCATCTATGACCCCAAGCCGCGCCTGATCTCGGCAGCCCCATTCAGAGATCGCGTCGTTCACCATGCCCTGTGCAACGTCATCGAACCCATCTTCGAGCGGCGTTTCATCCACGATTCGTATGCCTGCCGGGTCGGGAAAGGAACTCACGCTGCCGTAGACCGCTGTCAGGCATTCGCCCGCCGCTATCCCTATGTGCTGCAATGCGATATTCAACATTTCTTCCCCAGCATGGATATTGCCGTTTTGCGCGCCGAACTCGCCCGCATGATCGCCGATGAACAAGTTATCTGGCTGTGTGACCAAATCTTGACGAGCGGGGCCGAGGTGCATCGAGCTGAACACGCCCCGCAGTTTTTTCCCGGTGATAATTTATTCGCTGCGACGCGTCCAACCGGCCTCCCCATCGGCAATCTAACTTCACAATTCTGGGCCAATGTCTATCTCAACCCGCTGGATCAATTCATCAAGCGCGAATTGAAATGCAAAGCCTACCAGCGCTACGTGGATGATTTTTTGTTTTTTGCGCCCGACAAGTGCATGCTGCACCGCTGGCGCGCAGCGGTTATTGATTTTGCTGCCGAACAGCGCCTGCGCTTGCACGAACAGCGTGCAGTGGTGTACCCTACGCGTACTGGCATCCCCTTTTTGGGCTGGCGCATTTACCCCGATCACCGGCGGTTGAAGCGGCGCAATGGGGTAGCCTTTCAGCGGCGTTACAAGGGACTTTTGGCGCAATTTGAGCGTGGCGAGATTACGTTAGAAAAACTCGACGAATCCGTCGATGGCTGGGTTGCTCACGTGCAGCACGGCCACACTTGGGGCCTGCAAAACGCGCTACTCTATGATTCCCTTCTCCCACAGGGAGAGGGGCCAGGGGTGAGGGCCAAGGGTACGCCATGAACCAATCGCCCATCTTCAGCAAAACCTACGACCTGCTTTTATGGCTGATCCCGGCCACGGCCAAGTTCCCGCGTGAACAGCGATTTGTGCTGGCGCAGGCTATCCAGCAAGATGCGCTCAATTTCCAGGGCTTGCTCATGGAGGCTGTGCATTCTGTGCAACCGAAGCACAAGCTCAACGCTGCCGATGCTGAACTCGATAAACTGCGCACACGCCTGCGCCTGGCACGCGATCTGGGCCTAATCTCGATCAACCAATACCAACATGTAGCTGCCATACTCACCGAAATTGGCAAGCTGCTGGGCGGCTGGAAGAAAACCGCAAAATAAGCAATCCGCGGCGCGATGCCGCTTATTGCAGGGCCGGGCAGAAAGCTGCGCGGCGGCGCGTGGAACAACAATCGAAGGAACGTGCGCTGCGCCTATCGGAACAGGAACGTCCCCGACAACTTCAACAATAATATCGGGTTTCGTGTTCTTTCCCATGACCCTGGTGAGCAGCCGGTAATTCCTGTCATCTCCGCGATGCAGGACGGGGCTGCAAATTAGAGCCAGCTCTGCCTGTTCCTGGTTGAGCTTTGGCCAACCAAATATCTCCTGAGGCAGTCTTGAACTGCCGAACCCCGCTCCCTCTGGTAGCCCATGCTACGCAAAGGGTGAACGTTGGAGCGGGTCTTCTTGAAATCATTGGAGCTACACATGACCGATCAACAAGTACATCGTGATATAAACGCCAGCCGCGACGCGATTTTGGGCAATCAGATCAACCATTATTACCTGCAAATGCCCGCCTTTCAGCCATCACCTGATCGAGAAGCCTTGCGCCGCGCTTTTCTCGATCACCTGAAACACACCTATCATGCCCTCGATTTCAAGGGAATTCCGCAGTTAAAAGCCTTTGCCCAGGAATTAGCCCTGGAAGATGTGTACGTACCCTTGGTGGCGCGCCCCGAAATGCCCAAAGGCGATACCTGGGAACGAAGGCTGGCCGGTCGGGACTTCGGGAAGGCCGCGTTACCCGATGAAATGCACGCACTGCGAGAAGAATCAACGCCCCCCATCCCCGTAGAAGCCGCCATGCGCGAACACGCCCGCGTCGTCGTCCTCGGTGACCCCGGTTCGGGCAAATCCACCCTGCTCAAACATCTGGCCCTCGAGCTGGCTGCCGAAAAAGGCGCCCCGCTGCCCATCCTGATTCCGCTCAACGCCTATGCCCGCGCCCTGCAAAACGGGGAGAATATCAACCTGCAAGCCTTTTTTGCAAAATTTTTCGCCGGGTACACCAAAACCCTGGCCGGGTTGCAGCCCCTCTTTGATGAAGCCATCCAAAACGGGCAGGCAGTCATTTTGCTGGACGGCTTGGACGAAGTGCAGGCCAACCGCGCCCATCTGGTGCAAAAAGTAGAAGCTTTTGCCGCTGATGCGGTCGCCAAAGGCAATAAACTCGTCGTCACCAGCCGTATTGTGGGTTACAAAGATGCCCCGCTCACCTCCAAACATTGGAGCCTGTACACCCTGCTCGATTTTGATCCTGCAGCCATTACCCGCTTTGCCCAAAGATGGTGTCTGGCCTTCGAGATTGGCACGCTTGGCAATACAAACGAAGCCCGCGTGGCTGCGGCGCAAGAGCAACAAGAGCTATTGGAGGCCATTGAAAGTAAGGAAAGCCTGCAACGACTGGCAAGCAACCCCCTGCTCTTGACCATCCTGGCGCTCATCAAGCGGCAAAATGTCAAACTTCCCAACAGCCGGGTGAAACTCTATGATATTTACCTGGAAACCCTGATCGAAGCCTGGAACAAAGCCCGCTCGCTGGACAAAGGTCAGGTGGGGCCAGATACACCCTACATCCAGATACTTGAACCGCTGGCGGCGCTGGCGCTGTGGCTGCGAGAAAAGAACCCCACCGCGGGTGTGGTTTCTGAATATGAATTGTTAGCCGAACTGGCCCGCTACTATCACACCGAAGAAGGCCGCACCCGCGGCGAAGCCAAAGACCGGGCGCGCACCTTTTTGAAAAGCGTGCAGCGCTATTCCAACCTGCTTGTTGAACGCGGCCATCGCCAATATGGCTTCTTGCATCTAACCTTTGAGGAGATGTTGGCCGCCTATGGCCTGTATCAGCGCGGCCAGCTTGGGCTGGATGCCAGCCTGGAAGTCATCCGAACCCACCTGACCGACCCCGGCTGGCGTGAAACTATTTTGCTGGCCGTGGGCGTGTGGGGGCTGGCGAACAACCAGCGGAAAGTGGCCGGAAAAGTGGTGCAAGAAATTTTAGTAATGCCCTGCCCGTCCGAACATGCCGGGCAAAACCTGCTGTTAGCTGGGGCCTGCCTGGAAGATGTGGGCGAAGAAGGTATAGACCTGGCAACGGCCAAACAGGTTCAGGATGCCCTGCTCGAGGCGGCCCACAACCGGGGGCTGCCGCCCGCCGTGCAGCGCGATGCCGGGTTCATTTTAGGGCGCACGGGTTGGCAGCCGCATGATTTGGACACCTTCATTCCCATCCCCGCCGGGCCGTTTTTATATGGCGACAATAAAGAGAAGAAAAATATTGAACATCCCTTTGAGATTGCCAAATACCCCGTCACCAATCTCCAATACCGCCGTTTTATCGAAGCGGGAGGGTATAGTGCGCAAGAATTCTGGAGCGCGGAAGGCTGGGCCTGGCGCACGGGGGAATATGACAGCAAAGCGCCCAAAGAGTATCAGAATTGGCTCTCAAATCGCCCGCCGGAGAAACGCACTGAGCCGTATTATTGGCACGACCGCAAATGGAACAACCCCCTGGCCCCGGTGGTGGGGGTGAGCTGGTTTGAAGCCGAAGCCTACGGAAATTGGCTATCACAGGAGTTAGGCAAACCCATGCGCCTGCCCACCGAACAAGAATGGGAGCGCGCCGCCCGCGGCGTGGATGGCCGCGAATATCCCTGGGGGAATAAGTTTAATCGCAACAAAGTCAACTGCGCGGCATTCTGGAAACAAGATGATGATGCAAGCTTTTCCTTTGACGATTTCATGTCTACAACCGTGGTAGGACAATTTCCCGATGGGGACAGCCCGGATCGTGTCAGCGATTCGAGCGGCAATGTCTGGGAGTGGACAAACTCGTGGTTGGAAAAAGAACAAACCAACCGCGTACTGCGCGGCGGCGCGTGGCTCTTCATTCGGAGGCTCGTGCGCTGCGCCTGTCGGTACAGGTTCGTCCCCGACCTCTTCAACAGTTATATCGGGTTTCGTGTTCTTTCCCCTGCGCAGCGACCACAGGGAGCGTAGCTAGTTCTGTTTCCTGTGTTCTGCGACCGAAGGGAGACTGGTTTCTGGCAACTGCGCCCGAAGGGCGCTTCTGTTTTTCTTTTCTACCTTGTTGTGCAAAGTGCGCTGTTCAATAAAGCTACCCGCTCCCGTTTTTTAAACGCGTTTGGCGAAAAAACGCCTTTCTTATATAATCTTATACAGTTGAAACAGTAAGAAAGCCCAAGAGAAGGAATTTCCAGTGAACCACTCAAACCTTGACCAACGCCTGAACAGCTTACCAGCCGACATCTGGCAGCGCATCGCTCAAATAGATGAACTCAAAGGGCGCTGGGTTGGGGGCGTAAAACTCAGCCCACAGGTGTTGGGGCGGCTCAAAAAATCGGTCTTGGTGACCTCCACTGGCGCATCCACGCGCATCGAAGGGGCGCGCTTATCGGACGAAGATGTCGAAAAGTTAATGCGCGGGATTTCCATGCAGCAATTCGCCAATCGGGATATGCAGGAAGTCCAGGGCTACTACGAACTGCTCACCAATGTCTTTGAATCCTGGGATCGCCTGCGATTTTCCGAGGGACTCATCCAACATTTTCACCAGGAACTGCTCAAATACGTTGAAAAAGATACCCGGCATCGCGGCGAATACAAAAAGCAAGAGAATAAAGTCCACATGGTGGATGAAGCCGGGCAATCCATCGGTATCTTATTCGATACCACACCCGCCTACCTGACCCCCAAAGACATGCAAGAACTGGTCGAATGGACACAGCAGGCCAGGGATGCGCAAACATATCACCCCCTGCTGATCATCGCCAGCTTCCTGGTGCAGTTTTTGCAAATCCACCCCTTTCAGGATGGCAATGGCCGCCTGTCGCGCATCCTGACCAACCTGCTGATGCTGCAAGCCGGGTATGCCTATATGCCCTACGCTTCGCACGAAAAAATTATTGAAGATAACAAGCCCGAATATTACCTGGCTCTGCGCCAGAGTCAGAAAACCCTCCACACGGAAGCGGAAACGATCTTACCCTGGCTGGAGTTTTTTATGGATGCTGCCTATCAGCAAGCGCAAATGGCGCTTGATCTTCTCTCCGCGGAGAATTTGGATAAGCTGCTTTCGCCGCGTCAGCTTGAAGTCTGGGGATATTTGCAATCCGTCCAGGAAGCTACCCCAAAAGAATTGTCCGAAAATCTTAATATCCCGCGCCCCACGATCAACCAGGTCTTGAACCGGCTCATCCATCTCAAGAAAATTGAACGCCTGGGGCAGGGTCGGGGGACGCGCTATCGCGTGCTTTGAAAGGGATAGACCAAAATGGCAAAGCAAACCAAAATCGAAACGATCACCGCCCAGCGAGATGTCGTTATGGGCGACCAGATCAACCAAATTATCCAAATGCCCGCCTTTCAGCCGCCGCCCGATCTAAAAGCATTGCGTCGTGAATATCTGACGCACCTGGAACGCAGCTATCACGCTCTGGATTTCAAGGGCATTCCGCAGCTACAATCCTTGTCGCGCGAACTGCGGCTTGAAGAGGTCTACGTGCCGCTGGTGGCGCGCCCCGAAATGCCCGCCGGTGAAACTTGGGAGCGTCGTCTGGCCGGGCGAATGCTGGACGCCGAGGCGCTGCCGGATGAAACCTTGGTCGTCAAAACCGAATCCGCGCCCCTGGCGGTAGAGCAAGCAATGGGCGAACACTCGCGCGTGGTGGTGCTGGGCGATCCCGGTTCGGGCAAAACCACCCTGCTCAAACATCTGACCCTGCACCTGGCCGCCGAGAAAAACGCCCCGCTGCCGATCCTTGTACCCATGAACGCCTACGCTGCCGCGTTGGAACAGGAGGATATTAACCTGCAAGGCTATCTGCCGCACTATTTTGCAGGATTGGCGCAAGGCATTGCCAACTTGCAGCCGCTCTTTGATGCCGCGCTGGAACAAGGGCAGGCCGTAGTGCTGCTGGATGGCCTGGACGAAGTACAAAATGAGCGCGCCCGCTTGGTGCATAAAGTGGAAACTTTTGCCGCCGAAGCGGTGGGCAAGGGCAATAAAGTTGCTATCACCAGCCGCATTGTGGGTTATCGCGAAGCCCCGCTCAACTCGCAGCGTTGGTCGCTCTACACTTTGCTCGATTTCGACCACCGGGCCATCGAAGACTTCGCTCAACGCTGGTGTCTGGCCTTCGAGATCAGCACCCTGGGTAATACCCCCGAAGCGCACGCCCGCGCCGAAGAAGAACGCCGCGCCCTGCTCGATTCGATCACAGCCAGCCCCGGTGTGGGGCAGTTAGCCAGCAATCCGTTGCTGCTGACCATTTTGGCGCTTATCAAACGTCAGGGCGTCTCGCTGCCCAATCGCCGGGTAGAACTCTACGAACTCTACCTGAAGACCCTCATCACCGCCTGGAGCCAGGCGCGTGCGCTGGATAAACGTCCCGCTGGCCCGGCGCTGGACTATTTAGAGACCGTATCTATTTTGGGGCCGCTGGCCTTGTGGCTGCGGCAAGAGAATCCTACCGCTGGGCTGGTTTCGCAAGAAAAACTACTCGACTGGCTGACCGATTACCATCAGGGGGAAGAATGGGGCATGAAGCGCGGCGAAGCACGCCGCGCAGCCAGTGCCTTTTTGAAGAGCGTGCGCAAATACTCGAATCTGCTACTGGAACGCGGTCAGGGGCGCTATGGTTTCATCCACCTGACCTTTGAAGAAGCCCTGGCCGCCCGCGGTCTGGAGAAGTTGAGCCAAACGGATATGGCAGCGAGTTTGGCGCTCATCCAGCAGCATCTCACCGACCCCGGCTGGCGCGAGACGATCTTGCTGGCGATTGGCGTATGGGGCATTGTGCGCGAGAACCCGCACACGGCGGGTAAAGTTGTGGAGGCCATGCTGGCGATGGAATGTTCTGAGGATGGAGCCGGTCAGAATATCATCATGGCGGGAACCTGCCTGGAAGATGTGGGTGCGCAGGGCTTGGGCCGTGTGACGGCTACCCGCGTACAAGCAACATTGCTGGCTGCGATCTATGATCGTTCCCTGCCGCCCGCCGTGCAGTGCGATGCCGGGTTTATCTTGGGGCGCACGGGCTGGCACCCGGATGATCTGGATACCTTCATTCCTATCCCCGCTGGGCCATTTCTTTATGGGGATGAGAAAGAGAAAACGGTTATCGAGCAGCCCTTTGAGATTGCCAAATACCCGGTCACCAATTTGCAATACCGGCGTTTTGTGGATGCAGGCGGATATAACATCCAGGAATTCTGGAGCGCCGAAGGCTGGGCTTGGCGTACCGGCGACTATGATAGCAAAGCGCCGGATAAATACAAAAACTGGCTCTCAAATCGCCCGCCGGAGAAACGCAACGAACCGTATTGGTGGCATGACCGCAAGTGGAATAACCCCCTGACCCCGGTGGTGGGGGTGAGCTGGTTTGAGGCTGAAGCCTATTGCAATTGGCTGGCGAGGGAACTCGGTAAGCCCATTCGTTTACCGACCGAACAAGAATGGGAGCGCGCCGCCCGCGGCGTGGATGGCCGCGAATACCCCTGGGGGAATGAATTTGACCGCAATAAAGCCAATTGTGCGGAATTTTGGGCTAATAAAGCTGATTTAAGCGATTACGAAGAATGGAAAAAATGGTTGGACAGCGATGATTTCAACTTGGCATCTACTTCGTTGATTGGGCAGTTTTCCAATGGCGATATCCCAGAAAGTGTCAGGGACTTGGGTGGCAACGTTTGGGAGTGGACGAATTCATGGTGGGAAGAAAAATACATTAACCGCGTGCTGCGCGGCGGCGCGTGGCTCGGCAATCGAAGGAACGTGCGCTGCGCCTATCGGCTCAGGAACGTCCCCGACGACTTCCTCAATAATTTCGGGTTTCGTGTTCTTTCCCCCCGCGCAGCGCCCCTGTAGCGCCGCAGGCGCAAAGGGGTGGCTCGCTAGTTCTGGTTTCTGCTTGCTGGGCACTGGTTTCTGGCAACTGCGCCCGAAGGGCGCTTCTGGTTTTCTGCTAGACATTGTTGCGCCAAGTGCGCTGCTCAATAAAGCAACCCTTCCCCGGTTTTTAAGCGCGTTTTTTTAGCACCTTCATCTGGTGTTGATGTTGTTACCCAATTAGGGTGAAATCTTGGGTATCTTAAGAAAAATAATGTCAAAACGATAACTTTTTTTGGAGAAACCAGGCCATCTAGCACGGTTATTACTTTCGATAATTTCCACATTATCGCAAGTGAAAGGGACTGAAACCGACTTTTTCAGCCGCAGGAGATGCAAAATGGTCTTCAGAAGGGGGTGATTCAGATGCTAAAAAAGGGGTATCGGGACAAGATAGTTCAACCGGTAAACGAAGTTAGTATCTAAAAAAGAAACAGCAATTTCAGGGGAAACGCTCTACAGTGTGAGTTTTGTCCTGCAATTGGCCGTGAATTTATTGAAATCCAAAAGGTTAGGAATACGTTATGATATACTTTCACGTAGAAAATACCGAGGCATTTTACCCCGGTCATGGCTCACGCGAGATGGGCGCGTGGCTGTCAAGGATGCCTTTCATAGCCACTCGTGCAAATCGCTGCGCTGGGTGGCTTTTTATTTTGAGTTGAACTGGTGGTGATTTCCGAACTTGAGAGTGTCCTTTACAGAAAGCTTACTACTGAGTCATGTCTGAATTCCGAACGCTGGATGAAGTCAGCATTGAATACTTTTAAAGATCATCCTGAAGAGATTGAAGATTTCTTGGCTGATATTTTTGCTGATTATGCACATGATGGTATTTCGGCGACTTCACTTTCGGCGCTATGGGCGGTTGCGCCCGTTAATGGACTCGCGACAGTGGCAAATAAAATCGGTGTGATCCGTCAGGGTTTGCAAAAAGCGCTCTCTGCCAAAGGCAACCCGCGCTTAGACAATATCAATGCCATCCATGCGGGTGATGGGCTAGCAACTGATGTATCTGTGTTTGGAAGCCCAAGCGGCATAACTCTTTTTCAGTAAAGGGATTGCTTTTAAGAAATCTTGTTTCAGCCTTTGGCCGAGACAACAAAACTAGTAATTACAAGGGATTCTATGTTGCTCTCAGAACTTATTCATGCACAAGACTCATGTATTCTCATTGTCACACCTGAGATTCGCGAATTGCAGGATATTGAGAGCAACTTGCGAAAACTCAGAGGGGAAGATATTTTATCTTTAGGAACGGAACTTAGTGCGTATCTTACAGGCGTTCCCCAGAGGCAATGGGAACGCGAAACGCGAAACTTGATGACCATGAAATGCAGAGAGACATCATCTGATTTGCTAATTTGTTCACAGATAGATATTCTCTTTGAACCAGAGTTGTTGTTAGACCCCTTAGCTCTATTCCAATCCTGGAGTCGCATTAAGCGTCTCTTGGTGCTTTGGCCCGGAACAATTCAAGATGGAAAACTATCCTATGCTGTGCCAGAACATGCTCATTTCCGTACTTGGCAGCAACTTGACACATCAATACTTGACTGGCAAACTCAACACATTTATCACAAATTTTCACATCTCACCTAGCAAAAGAGGAAGTTATGCTCTACAAAGACCTTGTTCATTTTGAGCCAATTGAAGACATCATTCAAATTCGTGATGCTGATAGTGAAGAAATTGCTCATCACCATGTGGAGACTTATGTTATTTCACAGCGCATGGCAGATAACCTGACGACTGTTGTTTTCCCTCAATTGCAGTTTGAAAGCCCGCAAAATAATAAGGGCGTGTTGATTGTGGGGAATTATGGCACTGGTAAATCGCATTTGATGTCGGTTCTGTCGTCCATTGCCGAATACCCCGATTTCTACAAAGACATACGCAACGCGGATGTGGCAGAACAGGCCAAAAGCATTGCCGGGAAATTCAAGGTTTGGCGTATAGAAATCGGTGGTGTGACTCGCAGCTTACGCAACATCATTCTTGATGAGCTTGAGAGCGCATTAGCGGAGTGGGGAACGCCCTATTCATTTCCATCTGGTGACGAAGTAACCAATCATAAGGATATGATCATTGAGGCAATAGCAACAATGCAAGAGAAATACCCTGATAAAGGGCTTTTGCTCGTTGTGGACGAATTATTAGATTACCTGCGCGGACGTGAAGAACGGCAACTCATTCTGGATTTAGGTTTCTTGCGTGAGTTGGGTGAAGTAGCCGCCCTAACACCCTTCCGTTTTATGGCTGGGTTGCAGGAGACTTTGTTTGAAAATCCACGTTTTTCTTTTGTGAATGAGCAATTGCGCCGTGTGAAAGATCGCTTTGAACAGGTCCGAATTGCCAGAGAGGATATTGCTTATGTCGTAGAAGAGCGTTTGCTCAAAAAAGATGATGCCCAAAAAGCACGTATCCGTGAACATCTAATGCAGTTTGCACCTTTGTATCCAAATCTTGCTGAGCGCATGGATGAATTTGTCAACCTTTTCCCCATTCATCCAGCTTATATTGAAGCCTTTGAAAGTGTGCACGTTGCTGAAAAGCGCGAGGCTCTCAAGACTTTTAGCCGCGCCATGCAGGCTTTGCTTGAAGAAGCTGTTCCGAAAGATGAGCCGGGGCTATTAGCCTACGATCAGTACTGGAGCATCTTACGCGAGAATCCCAGTATGCGTAGCATCCCAGAAATTGCCGAGGTCGTGGATAAAAGCGGTGTCCTCGAGGGGCGCATCAACAACTCTTTTGAGCGCAAACATCTGCTCCCAATAGCGTTACGGATTGTTCATGCTCTGAGCGTGCAACGTCTGACCACTCAGGATATTCTTTCTCCTTTGGGTGTGACGCCTGAAGAACTACGCGATACGCTTTTTCTGCATGTTGCATTGCCTGGTGAAGCAGATGCGGATCTTCTGCTCGATCAAGTACGCGTGACGCTTGAACATATTATGCGCACGGTGAGCGGACAATATATTTCTCATAACGCAGAAAACGACCAATACTATCTGGACGTAAAAAAGGATATTGACTTTGACGCTAAAATCCAGCAGCGCGGGGAGTTTTTGGACGATGCAGATCTGAATCGTTATTTCTTTGATGCGTTGCGACAGGTACTAGATTTAAATCCCACGACCTACACCAGCGCGGCGCGGATTTGGTTTTATGAACTGCCATGGGTAACGCATAAAGTTACTCGACCGGGCTATCTCTTTTTCGGCGCGCCCAATGAGCGTAGTACAGCTCAGCCTCCACGTGATTTTTATGTCTACTTCCTGCCACCTTTCGATCCCCCTGCCTGGCAAGACGATAAACGAGATGACGAGGTAGTGTTCCAACTGAAGGGATTAGATGCCGATTTCAAAAGCATTATCGAGCGTTATGCAGGGGCAAGCGCATTAGCAAACGAGTCGCCCCAGCATCGTAATGTTTATCTGACTAAAGCTGATACTGCTTTGCGCCAAAAAATACTTCCCTGGTTAAGGGAGAATACCCCGGCGCATTTGCAAGTCATCCACGAAGGGGTTTCACGACCAATTCAAGCTGTCCTAAAAGAAATGCCCAGCACAGCCAGCCAAAACTTAGCGGAGTTACTCAATATTGCGTCTGCACATTTGCTTTCAACGGCTTTTGCAGAAGATTACCCTGAATATCCACAATTTGAGCGTGCTCAACAGCCTATCACTGAGACAGCGCGTCCGACTGCGGCATCAGATGCCATACGCACCCTGACAGGACGTTCTACCGCTTTAGGTAGGGCTATCTTGCACGGACTAGGATTACTCGATAACGACGATCGTTTGCGTCCACAGAATTCAGCTTATGCTCAACACTATCTTGATTTGCTCAGCAAGAAAACTGAGGGGCAGGTCGTTAACCGAGGCGATATTGTTGAAAAAATTGCTGAAGCAGTTGACCGCACCATCTTCAAGGATATTCGTTTTTCTCTGGAACCGGAATGGGTTGTGGTTGTATTGCTAGCGTTGGTTTATAACGGCGATATTGTGCTTAATTTGGACGGAAAACGCACTCTGGATGCTGAAACAATTGAAAGCGCTACGACAATTGCCCTGGATACACTGACTGATTTTCGACATTATGCACGGCCACGTACTTTGCCTATCCATATCTGGGCAGATGTTTTTGAGGTCTTAGGTCTTGCTCCCGGCTTGATCCGTGATGAAGGCAAGCGCGAGCAAGCAGTCGTTAGCCTGCAAAGCACGGTGCAAGCGGAACTTTCTCGCACAGCGACGTTGGACAGCAAACTGCAATCGGGCCTGGCTCTTTGGAATATAGCCGTTTTCACGGATAAATTCACAATGGAAGCAAAGCGCGGTGTCATTGTCGGTTCTGACTTGCCCGAAAACTCTGTTTCAATTATGGATTTCAAGCCTGCCTTTCGGGGATATAAAGCCTTTCTTGAGAAACTCTCGCGGATTAACACTGTGGGGAAATTGCGCAATATCAAATTAACTCGTGAAGATATAAGTGATGCGCTGGAGTATCGCAAGA
>Ga0233431_1004240_pt1 | contig 15670 bp, 17 predicted proteins | sample SI_118_April2016_FD_179867 | JGI IMG/M metagenome (GOLD analysis project Ga0233431, IMG submission 179867) | Seawater microbial communities from Saanich Inlet, British Columbia, Canada - SI_118_April2016_200_MG | ecosystem: Environmental > Aquatic > Marine > Inlet | place: Canada: British...
TTTTACTATAAGTTTGTTCTTATCTGTTTTTTCCCACGCACGGAGACTATCTCCCACTAAGCTATCCACATATAAATGTTTTATTTCTATTTTTTCATCCCCCAACTCTATCTCAATTTCTCCTGCTTCATCTTGAACTTTTTCTATTTCTTTAATTTTGCCTTTTTGAATTTTCTGATTTGGCAACCTAATTTTTTCTGGATTTTTTGATTGAACTGTGCCAATATCTTTAGATTTAGATGATTCTCTAAACTCTTTATCTGCCTCGATAAGATTATTCCCCCTTATCTCTTTTCCAGCAACCACCATTTTAGTTATAGCTCCATAGTTTGCTAAACCTTCCTCGGTGGCGTTATCCTCGACCAATTGCTTTATATCTTTATCATTTAGTGCTTCTTCAGTAGCAAGAACAAGCTCTTCAGTAATGTCTTTAATATCTGTTGCTATTTCACTTCCTTCCTCTCTTTGCTTTATTTCTTTTTCAATTTTTTCTACATAGGGCCTTACTCTCTTAACCGTTTCAACGTACATCGGATTTTCCTGTATAAAGTTTCTTTTATCATTCTCTACCGGTACGGAATCCATATTAACCACTCCCGTTATAGCTGCCCATTGAGGATGTTTTCTTAATGCAAACGTTTCATTATCTACCTTCAAATTATCATACCTAGTTATCAATCTACCATTTCTATATGTTGTAAACCCATATTGTCCTTTCTGGCTTCCAACTATTTTTTTTCTAATTGGATCCCAATTTAGGCCTACCCACCCATGCACACAAGTTTTTGGGTCTTCCTCATCCAATAAAAAATCAAAATCGATTCTAGAAGACTCCTCTGCTAGGGGAAATTCTGGTGGAACCTCTGAATTAGATACCTTGATGATTGTATCTTTTCTTTTTATCATACTAGCATACCTCATACCGAAATCTGAAATAATTCGATTCTCTAATCTTCTGATTTCCCTATCATAATACTTGCCAAAATCCTTACTCAATCTTTCTATTTTTATGTGGGTATAATGCGCCTCCCAAGATTCGAGAATTTCTTCATAGTCATACTTGTCCCAATTGAGTTCTTCATTTTTTAACCAAGTATCTAAATCAAAAGTAAAAATATATTTTTTGTTAGTTCCCTTGGAAGTAGAAGTGATGGTGAATTTTCTGCCAAGGTTCATACATGCTGTTTTTAGACCCAATCCATATAATCCCAATTTATCCTTCTTAGCAGACTCTCCCAAAACTGCAGCACCCTCAAACTCTTTTTTGGTCATGCCCGTTCCGTCATCTTCAACGATAATATTGTCTTTTTTAATAATAACCTTGACCAAAAGGGGTTCCTCCTTGCATTTTGCATCTATTGAATTATCAACTAATTCCGCTACTGCTTCCTCTATTTTATAGTTTTTTTGACCGATTTTGGCCATTAGAGATTTATTTGGGGTAATATTTATTTTTATTCTTGCCATTATGATCCCCGGAAGATCTTTACAAATATTTAAGATTTTCGGTTCTAAAAGATATATTTTATAAATTTTCCCCAACCCCTATAGTTTATGATAAAAGAAAGCAATAAGAGAAAGGTAATAGATATCATATTTAAGGATTTAAAGAAAAAATACCCAAAAGATATTATTTTAAAATTTCATAATGAAGAAGTAAAAGAAGTTTCTAGCAGAGATGGAATTAAATTTAGAAATCAATTTGATGCAACTAAGTTTGATAGTAAAAAACACTTGCCGGAATCTGTTCAAAGGGAGGGTTTTTTTATTGTTCATTTAGGCCAGGGGTGGCATGCTTTTGTTAAAGGTGAAGGATATCATAAATTTGAAGATATTAAAACTATAAAAGAATGGAAAGCCGGGACAAGTGTTATTGATGGTATTAGTGAAAGTGAGGCACAATCTGCTTCTACTGCTTTTAATGATAAAATAATTCATGATTTTTTATTTGAAGATAAAAATAAAGATATTAAGTTACATACGGCTAGAAGGGCAAGAATATCTTATGAATTCGTTATTAGGGGCATTACTTTAAAGGCAGATAAACTTCAAATAGAAATGGATGGAATTTATGAGTCAGAGGATGATAAAATAATTGCTGTTGTGGAGGTTAAGAATCAGGACCATGAAGATTTTGAAATAAGACAATTATTTAGTTCTATGAAATATTTCGAAAAAATGATGGGTTGGAAAATCTCTAACGAATATAAAATTAGGATTTTGTTTATGAAAAGGATTAGGAAGAATGATCAAGATACCTTTAAGTTATATGAATATAGTTTTGAAGATAAAATGAATCCTAACTCTATAAAATTTGTTAAGTCTTCTAGATATGATATAGTTAGCGAGCAAAATAAATTAATTTAGATATTCTTTTAGAGGATACATTTCTGAAACTCTTTTTTTCCCTATTTTTATGTATTTTTTATCTATTTCTATCCCTATAGATTTTCTTCCTAGTTTTTTGGCCGCAGCCATTGTTGAGAAACTTCCTCCGAATGGATCTAAAACTATGTCTCCAGGATCACTTGATGCTTTAATGAAGGTTTCTATTAATTTAACTGGGATTTGACAAGGATGATCTGTTTTATCTTTACTCACATTTTTTACAATATTATGATGAAAAACATCGTAAGGCATTCTTCCAGGACTTCCATTAGCAACTAATTTCATTATTCTTTTGTCTGTTGGATTTTTGTAAGGTTCTGCTATATCTTTTTTATTGAAAACTTTGTTTTTCTTTCCTTTTATGTAGAATAAAATAGAATGTTGACTTCTTGTAAAGTTAGTTTTAGATAATCCCGTATTTGTTGGATAGTGCCAAGTCATCCATCTTTTGAATGTTAAATTTTCATCTAGAAAAGGCATTAAGTAAGCATTGTTTTCTGGATAGTTGAATAGGTATAGGGCCCCCCCTTCCTTTAAGGTTCTAATGCTCTCTTTTAACCATAACTTACACCAATTTAGATATTCTTCTTTTGATTTTTTATCTACATAGGAATTATATTTTTTTCCTATATTAAATGGTGGGTCTGTTATGATTAAATCTACAGAATTATCTTTAATCTTTCTTAATTCTTTTATACAATCACCATGAATTATTCTATGTTCTTCCCTCTTTTTCATAGGCATAAGTAGGGGAGGATTTATTTATAAACTTTGTTGGCATGCGTGACAAGATGGCAAGATGGGTCTCTATTTTTAAAATGAAAAATGCTATAAGTCTTATAAAATCTTAAAAATAATGGAAAACGCAGAATTTAATGTAGATGGATCCTTGAAACTTCCAGATAGGATAATTAAAAAGAGAGAAGATGACGAGAAAATATTCAAAGAGAGGCCTGCATTAAAAATACAAAGAAACCAAACCTCTCCCACAACTCCTTTAACTTGTGAGCTAATAATTGAAGCATCTGAACATATTAGAAATCCAGATAGAATTTTATCATTATTTAATACAGCAACAGGAAAATTTAGGCATTTAGCAAATTTATCTATAATAAAGACAGATGAGAGGAAATATTTAGTAAAGATTGTATCTGGCCAATTTAGATGTAGTTGGTGTAGAAATTTTAAGGTTTTTCTTAGTGAAGAACTGGTTGCGAGGATTATTGATTTTGGATCATGTTTAGAATTTACTTCATCAAGGAGAGATTAAACACACGCCCTAGAGCCCGACGGCGATTGAGTCTACAACACCATTAAAAACATCCTTAGCACAACTAATACTTCTTCTATAACCATTATTCTTTAATCTATTATACCTTTTACTCAACTCAACCAAAGCAAAAATCTGCATGGACTTTACATAATCATAACTCCCAGCTTTCTTCCTTTTACCCTTAACTTCAGAAACTAACTCATTAAAGCCTAATTCCTCAAACTTATTTAAGTCATATTTTTTTAGTAACCTACGACTTACTTCTAAAGCACTCTCTCCTAGAGTTCCAATACCAAAGATAATAGAGAGTAATTCATCTGTATCTAAAGAAGGAGCTCCTTTTTTCATAATTTTTGAAGAGGGTTTTGTATAATCTGGCAAATCCGCTATTTTCATTAGAATTTTGGGGAATTAAAGATAATTTAAATAAAAGTATGTTGTCAAGTGGCTAAATAGGGTTTTTAAATGATAAAAATAATAAGAGGTTATGACAAAGAAAAAACTAAGACAGGGCCTATTAATTAGTTTAGATGATTTACAAAGAATGGAAAGTGAAATTGGCGAGATGATAGAGACTACCTTAAAAGAAACCGGAGAAGAATATAAATGGAAAGAATGGGAATACAAAAAGTTTCAGTTTTTCATTATAAACAAACAACTAAAATGCTCAGATACTTGGGAGATTGAGAAATAGAAACATTTAAATAGTAAGATAATCTTACTTTTATAAAATGGAAGTTACTAAAATAAGTACAAAAGGACAAGTTGTCATTCCAGAGAGTGTGAGGGCAGGGATAGATGTAGGAACTGCATTTGTTGTTACTAAAACTAATAATATGATTATTTTGAAAGAGGTTGAAGGATTAAACGAGGAAGAGAAAATGGAGCTTAAAGAACTGGATAAGATTTGGAAAGAGATTGATGAGGGAAAAGGAAAAACTAGCAGTGTTGATGAATTTTTTAAGGAAATGAAATCCTGGTGATTTTTTGTGATGGATAAAGTAACTCGGTCTGGAACGTTCATTAAACAGACTAAAAGACTTGATAAGGAATTATTAAATAAATTAAAGAAGCAAATATTAAAAGTTATTGAAAACCCTTCTGTTGGCAAACCATTAAAATATAAGAGAGGAGAAAGAACTTTGTATATAAAACCGTTTAGATTGATTTATTCTGTTAGAGGTAGTGAGTTGATACTATTAAAGTTTGATCATCGGAAGAAGATTTATAAATAAATGTCAGCCTGGCGGCGTCTGAGTCTACAACATAAGAAACCTTGCCAAACACACCCAAAATACTTATAAACAATCCAGCTTTCTCCAAAGAATAATGTTCGTAGAGAAATACCGGCCAAAAGATTTTAATGAAATTAAAGGCCAAGAAAAGATAGTTGAAAGAGTGAAGGCGTTTATAGAAACAAAGAACATGCCTCACTTAATGTTTTCTGGACCAGCAGGAGTTGGAAAAACAACTTTATCATTGATAATAGCAAATAAATTATTTGGAGATAATAAACAATCCCTATTCCTAGAGTTAAACGCGTCAGATGAGAGAGGAATACAGGTCGTTAGAGAAAAAGTCAAAGATTTTGCCAGAACTAGAGCAATAAGAGACGTTCCTTTCAAAATAATTTACCTAGATGAGTGTGACTCGCTAACTAAAGATGCTCAACAAGCACTAAGAAGAACTATGGAAACATATTCTAACACTTGTAGGTTCATACTAAGTTGCAACTATTCAAGCAAAATTATCGATCCAATCCAATCCAGATGTTCTGTTTTCAGGTTTAAACCTTTAACTTTTGAAAATATGAAAGAAATTATTCATGATATTTCAGAAAAAGAAAATCTAAAAGTAACGGAAGAAGCCGGCGAAGCTCTATATGAAATAAGTAATGGAGATGTTAGAAAGTTAGAAAATACTTTACAATCATGTTCAGTTATTAAAAAAGAAATAACTAAAGATTTGGTTTATGAGGTAGCTTCTAGTGCAAGGCCAAAAGAAGTTAAGGAAGTTTTGACTTTGAGTACTAAAGGTTTTTTTGCGGATGCTCGTACGTTATTATTGAAAACTATGTTGAATCATGGTTTAAGTGGTGTTGATATTATTAAGCAGATTCAGAGGGAAATTTTGTCTTTAGAGGTTTCTGATGACAAGAAAATGGAAATGATTGAGAAGTGTGGTGAGTGTGAGTTTAGAATGGTTGAGGGTAGTGATGAGTATGTTCAGTTGGAAGCTTTGATTGCATCGTTTTGTAGATAATTATTCTTTAGTAGTAACAAATAGAAAGGTTTATAAGTGATTAATTTATACAAGTACATAACATTAAAATAAAAAATGGGTACTCTTAAAGAAAAATTAAAATATATGAGCGCAGGTCAAAAAATAGATTTATTGGCTGGAGTAGTTGGATCTCAGATTCCTTCTTATGGGTTTTGTTTATTAGCCACTAAAGATCCCCTCAATGCACTTTATGCTCATGTTATTAACAGTACTGCGCGTGGAATTGGTGCGCTTGTTGGAATTGGTACTGGTCATGAAGAAGGGGGTATGGCCCTATTAATGCCCGAATTAGCAGGGTTTTTTGTGGGTACTGGAATTTCTATGGGAGTTAGGATTGAGAGGGAAAGAAAAAAATCTCGCCAAGGGTTGGAAGATTTGACAGGTAAAAATTCTAATAGCATAGATAGTTAGTTTTTGTAGATAATTATTTAAATCTCGCTATAATACCCAGAATATGAGTAAATTAGTTTATCTTGCTGGCCCAATAGACGGATTAAAATATAAAGATTGCACCGATTGGAGAGAGTATGCCATTGAGAAACTTGCGAAACATGATATTACTGGTGTGTCTCCTATGAGAGCAAAGGAATTTTTGAAGGAGCATCCTTTAATTGTCGATGGAGTGAGTGATAATGTTCTAGCGACAGATGCTGGGATAGTCACAAGAGATTTTTGGGATGTTAGAAATTCTGGTATTGTTTTGGCTAATTTGCTTGGAGCAACAAAAATTTCGGTTGGAACCCTTATTGAATATGGGTGGGCAAGTTCTCTTAATAAACCAATAATCACTGTTATGGAAAGGGAAGGAAATCCTCATGAACATCCAATGGTTAGAAGATTAAGTGGATTTAGAGTTGAAACTTTAGAAGATGGGTTGTCGGTTGCTGAGGCGTTATTTTCTTATTGATTTTTTATTTGGCTCGTTTTTGTAAGAATTAATTAAAAATAAAATTCCGATTATCAATGGAGGCAAGGTTGTTATTAACGCACTTATTAAATCTTCATATCCTTTAAAGAAAATAAAAAACCCTATTGCTAATAAAATAAATAAAATCCCTCCTATTTTCTCCCATTTCCAGGCAACTATTAGTAAACCTACTAAAATTAAGCTAGGAACTAGATGCATGAATAAAGCTAATAAAAGTTCTAGTCCAGAATATTCTGAAAATACATCCAAAGCAAAGATGCTAATGAAAAGTATAAATATAATTGCTAGGATTCTAGGTAACCAAAATAACGCTTTTTTCATGGTTTATTGTTAATTTAGTAGTATAAATAGTTTTTGTAGGTAGTTTTATAAAAGATATATTTTTCCAAACTTTATGAGAAGTGGAATATCTATATCTGAGGAAATAGGAGATTTTCTTGCTTGTGAAAGTATGAACGATAGAAGAAAGGCGAGACTTGACAGGAAAGTGAAAGATTTTATTAAGAAATTTATTTTAGATGAGATTAATCCCACCCTTGATGATGAACATAATGTAACACTATCTAAAGTTGTTCCTTTAGTAGGCGATGGAGTCAGCTATGATGCCTATGTTGTAATAAGTGGTAGACCTGGTTGTCTTTCATGTAGTGATTGTAGAGAAATCAAAGCTACCTTAAAAGAGTATGGTGAAACCATAGATTGGATTAGACGTGTTCATGTTTATAATTCAAGGGCAGAGGAAATGGGTAGTTAAGATAGCATAATTTTAAATATAGGTTAGTTAAGTAAGTAGAGTAATTTAATGAATCGCAATTTTGCTAGGGATGCTGCTACAGGCTTGGTGAAGAGAATCTTGAATCCACATAGGAGTGAAGTGGATGAGAGGATTATAAGGAAGAGTATTGTTTTGTATCTTTCAGAAGAACCAACTGATAGGGTTGTAATGGGTCATTATATAGGAGTTTACTTAGGTTTTATTTCTGAAAAAAATCTCAATGATACTCTTAGGGAGCTGGAAAGAGAGGGAATTATAAAAAGAGAAACACTTTCTCCAGAGGCCCTTTACCATTGTAAGTTAGAAGAAGGAGAATTGGAAAGATATCTTGGAGATGATAGACATAAATGCTTGGCATATTTAAAAAAAATTGAAAAGGATCTAAGTGAGTCTTATTAAATCTCTAATTGCTCAGGATAGAATAGGCATTGGATAATTTTATATATTTTTGAGTTATTCCTTATTTTGAATGGATGAGGAGAATAGAACAGTAAATTTTCTTGAACTCGGCAATAGATTAGAAAATGAGTTTATTCTTATGAGAGATGTTAAACTAGTGATGAAATATCCTTATTTGAAATCCGTTGCATGCATGGTATATTCTGCCCTTGAGATTGGTGCGGCTAAGGGGTTGTATGATATTGGTGTTGAGGAATTAGGAGCTTATTTGTTGTTATTGAGGGAAGAAGATTCTGTCGCTGAATCTGTATACTACTATTGTGCTGAGTTCCTTGATTCTAAGAGAGGTGGTTAATATCGTTTGGTAGGACAAGAAAAGTATTATAAGTTAATTTAACATCCCGAAATTATGATATGGTTTGACAAATATTCTCCTAAAAGGTTAGAAGAGGTTAAGGGTAATGAAGTTTCTATCCAGGAGTTAGTTTGTTTCATTAAGGAATTTGATAAACAAGTAAAAAAAGCAGTTATTTTAGTTGGGCCCACGGGAAATGGGAAAACTAGTAGTGTTTATGCTTTTGCTGAGGAGAATAATTATGAAGTTTTAGAATTAAATGCTTCGGACTTTAGGAATAAAGCAAATATTGAAGAGTTTATGAGTTCTGCTATGAACCAAATGTCTTTGTTTATGAAACCTAAAATAATTTTGATAGATGAGATTGATGGTTTGAGTGGAATGAAAGATAGGGGTGGAGCTAGTTCTTTAGCTAAATTAATTGAGAAGTCTAGTTTCCCAATAGTTATGACTGCAAATGATGTTTCCTTAGATAAATTATCAAGTTTAGTAAAAAAGTGCAAAATTATTGAATTTTCGGGTTTAAACAGTTCGGAAGTAAGTGAAAGATTGAATGAGATTTGTAAAAAAGAAAAAATAAAAGTTGATGATTTCATAATAAAAAGCATTTCTTCGAGAAGTGGAGGAGATTTAAGGGCTGCTATTAATGATTTACAAACTTTAAGTACTAAGAAAAAAGTAAGCAGGGAAGATTTAGAATTAATTGGGGATAGAAAGAGAGAGGAAGAAATGAGTAATGTTTTGAGGCTAATTTTTAAGAGCAAAGATATTAATTTAATTGAAAACTCTATGGATGACATTAATTTTGATGAATTGCAATCCTGGGTAAGTAAGAATGTCGTTGAGGAATATGATAAGAAAGATTTTCATAAGGCTTTCAATTCTTTAAGTTTGGCAAATGTTTTCAAAGGAAGAATTATGAGGTGGCAACATTGGAGATTTATTATCTATCAGAAATTCTTTATGAGCTCCGGAGTAGCTTTAAGTAAAGATAAAAAGAGTTCTAAGGTAGTTAAATATAAAAGGCCTAATATTGGTTTGATGGTTTGGCAAAGTAATATGCGCAATGCCAAGAGAAAGTCGATTTCTATAAAATTAGCTAAATATTTTAGTGTTTCTGAGAAGAGAGCGTTTCAGATATTTCCAGATATTACTAATTTAATCAAGATTCCTAAGATTCAAGAGAGTTTAGAATTGGAAGACTCTGAGGTAGATTGGATTAGAGAGAAATTATTGTGAGAAAGCTAATTTTCTTAATTTTTTTAGCCTTGCTTGTAAGGAGGGGTGTGTACTCATTAGGTTTAAGACTAGTGAACTTCGAAATGGGTTTGATATGAATAAATTGGATAAAGCTGGATTTCCGAACTCTATTCTTTTATCTGAAGAATGAATTTTTATTAGTGCTTCTCCTAATGCCTTTGGATCTTTTGTTATTTTGGCTCCTGTTTCGTCTGCTAAAAATTCCCTAGATCTTGAAATGGCTAAGTTGATTATTGTTGCTGCGATTGGAGCTAAAATAGATAGTATAATTATTTCTGCGAAATTTGAATCTTTGTTTGATGAAAAAATTGCTGTCCACCTTGCTATCATTGCAATATACATTAGAGTTCCGGCAAGCATAGAAGTTATTGTTATTAAAAGTATATCTTTGTTTTTTATGTGTGCTATTTCGTGAGCGATTACTCCTCTTAATTCTCTTTCTTCTAACATTTCTATTAGACCTTGTGTTAGAGCTACTGCCGAATTGTTTTCAGATCTTCCTGTAGCAAAAGCATTTGGGGCGTTAGTTGGTATTAAGTAGACACTTGGAGTCTTTATTCCGGCTCGCATTGCAACATCTTTAATTATATCATGGATTTTTGGGTATTCTGAGTACTCTAACTTCTTTGCCTTGAAAATCTTTAATGTTATTTTGTCTGAGTACCAGAAAGAGATTATATTTATTATGAATGACATTAGTAATGCTATTGTTAAACCTGTGTTTCCACCTAGAGCAAAGCCAAATATTAACAATAAAAAAGTTAAAGTTAGCATTAAAATCCAGGTTTTTAGGTGCTCTTTTATCATGTGTAGATTTTAGAAAGTTAAGGGGTATATAAATTTTGTTATTGGATTGCATTGTTGCGTTAGCGGGTGCTAATTAACCTAAAAAAATTATTTCTTCTTTGGTTTGTCCCAATAAGGAGATTTACAGCTGGGACAAACAATTGGCAGTTCTTCACTTCTGGTTATCCAATGATGTTTACATCTTTCACATTCGCACTCATAGAGCTTAATTTCTTTTTTAGCCATATTTATTTGTATAATATGTTCTTTAAATACTTTACTATACTAATATACTACCCCAAAGTTTATAAACACCATATACCTATAATATATACCTATAAGTAAGTAAACAAAAGAAAGTGAAGGGTGCTATAAACACCCTTCTTTTGTTACCCACGATAAAATGAATAACAATAGAAATAAGAAAACAGAAGTTAAAAATCTTTGCTGTCCCAAATGCAAATATAATTCTATTAAGAGAAATGGAAAAAGAAAAACTGAAAATAGGGGATTAATCCAAAGATATCAATGTAAAAATTGCAATTACAGATTTACGAAAGATGATGGATTTTTTAGAATGAGAAACAATCCTAAGAAAATAACCTGTGCAATTGATTTATTTTATAGGGGAACTTCAACAAGAAAAGTGCAAGAACACTTTCAAGCATTTTATCCTAACAATTCTCACAATTCTACTATTTATCGTTGGGTTATCAAATATGCTTTAATGATAAGTGATTTTACAGATGATTTAAAATTGAAAGCAGGTAAGGAAATTCAAGTTGATGAAATGGAATATCACAGAAGACAAGAGCATAAGAAACAAGGAGTTTCTAAAGATTGGTTTATTGATTCTATTGATTGCAAAACTCGTTATATGGTTGCTTCAAAATATGCTAAAAAAAGAGAAAAAGTAGAACTTAAGGAAGTTTTAGTTAAAGTAAAATACAAAACAGAAGGATATGTAACTACAATCACCACAGATGGTTATACTGCTTATGAAAATCTTGTTAAAAAAACTTGGGGTTACAATAATAAAGAAGGTAAATATAAAATAATGCATAATAAAGTTATAGCTTCAAGAGGAGAAGGATTTAATTTATTTATTGAGAGGTTGCATAATTCTATTCGTGAGAGAACTAAGATTTTTAGAGGATTTCATGGAACAATAGAATCTGCTCATGCAATTATGAAAGGATATGAAATATTTTATAATTTCATAAGAAAACATCAAGCAATAAATTGTTGTCCTTATGAATTGGCTACTGATATAAAGTTAGAGAATCCGAATAAATGGTTGGAGTTGATTAATCTTTCAAAAAGTTAATTTTGTTTAAAATTTCTTCATCAACAAGCACAATATACCCAACACTTTTTACATTATTATATTTGATAATAATTCCTTTAATTTTAAATTTTTGTTTTTTATCTAATTTAATCTTTAAACTATCAATTCTATTTTTTTCTAAAATCATTTCCCTTATATTCCCTATATAATGCCCAGAATCAGTATAAACTTTTTTATTAATTAACTCGCTAATGCTTTTAATTACATATTTTTTATTATTAATAGCTATCTTTTTTAGATATTTATCTTCTTTATGTTCCTTTTCTTTTTCAGTATTTTCATTTAATCTAGATTTTATACTCTTGAGTTCTTTAAGAACATAAAATAAAATAATAAGTATTCCTATTAAAACTAAAATAACTAAAATTCCAAATACTGACCACCAATTTATTTTTACAGCTTCTCCAACACCAACCACTCCTCCAGTAATGCTTGGTTTTGACATTATTGAAAATAAAGCAATTAATCCAATAGCTCCAAGAATTAATATGAAATGTTTGTTTTTCAGAACCTTATTAATTTTCTGCAATAATTCTTCTCTTTCTGTGTGGTAGGCAAGTTTACCTATTCTTCCTTTTCTTTTTAATGATTTAAGATGTTGTAGTTTAGTTTCTAATCCTCCAATAAGTTTATGTTTAGTCTTACTTTTTGAAATCTTAATAATCACTATCACTGATAATAAAATGAAAATTAAACTCCCAAAACCAATTATAAAATATAAATTGTTTTGTTTTACATACCTGAAGGAAGTTTTGAAAAATTGTTTTATTTTATTTAAAGTGTTTGATAAAAATGTTTGAGTTTTAGTTGGAGATTCTTCGATCTCTCCTACATCTGAAGTTTTATTTTCTTCTTCACTTTCTAAAGTTTCGTCACTATCACAAATTGAATTATTGTTTGAATCTAAACAACAACCTTTTTCATACCGAATATAAGGGGCATTACAAACAACTTCTTCTGTTGCTCTTCCAGTTATGCTTCCTCCGCCACCACCAGGGCTTCCTCCCGAAGGAGTCTCAGGAGTTGATGAAGCAGTTACTAAAAATGTATCATAAGCAATATCGGGTCCACCCGCGTAACTCACTAAAGCCCTTAGTCTATATATTCCAGATGAAGAAGGAGAAGTTAGTGTCACTGTTGTATCTGTTTCCCCTAATGCTGCTACATAAACTGTTGATTGTCCTGAAGAATAATTTATCGTTTCAGCATCATTAGTTATCCAGTAACCAATAATAAAATTTTGACCAACATCATTATTAAGATTTTTTACTCTTATTATTGTATCAAAACTTGTTGATGTTGTTACAGATTCTGGGGAATAGACATAAGTATCTGCGGGTCCACCATAACCGGGTATTCTTATAGTTGGCCTATTTGAATAAAAATTTAAACCATCTATTGTGGCCATTCCTAAATCAAACTCATGATCTGTATTGCTTGCCGCTTTATCTAATGTAACTAGTTTAGAAATTAAATAAGAATCTCCTTTGCTAATATCTATTGTGAACGCAGCATCATTCAGGTCAGTATCAATATAATTAATAGAAATTAAATCTTCATCTCCAGAATTGTAAAGCGTAGAAGAAACATTGTAGGTTACAGCAGTTGAATTTTCAGATGAGTAAACCACGTTCTTTGTTATAACAATTTGTTTCCCTATTTCTGTGTCTGGAATTGTTACATTAATTTCAGTTGAGTTTGCAGAAATCAAGCTTGAGGAGTAAGAATCAATTCCCTGCGTAGTTGCTGTTGATAGCAATTGATAGATTGTTGTATCTTGCCTTGTGAAATTTTCTATATAGCTTCTTTCAATTGAAGAATTAGCACTAACGGTTCCTAAATCATAAGGTGAATCATTAGAATCAGAATCAGTTATATTACTACTTGTTGCATCACTTCCCCCTTTATTTGTCAGTCTTAAGGTGATGTTATAATTAATTGTTGTATTTGTTACATTGTGAATTGTTGCGATTTTGTCTAAAACAAAAGATGCAGGAGTTTGGGTTCCTGGAATTGCAAGGACTATTCCTTCAGCTGTTGTTTCAATCAAACCAGAGATAGCATCTGTTCCATTTGCAGAAACACTAACAAGTGTTTGATTAGTTGCATAGGTTGTTCTATCAAAAGTTTTTGTGTAACTTCTTAAAATTTCCTGCCCAGAGATTAATGTTCCAATACTATAAGGACTTGAAGAAGAATCAGAATCATTTATTTCAACAGAAGTTAAATTTCTTCCTCCATTATTTGTTAATCTTAAACTTATATTATAGCTAACATTTGTGTTTGTTGTTTCTAGTAAACTTGCTGATTTTACTAAAAATAAATTTCCTGCATTTCCATAACCAGGAATTAAAACTTTTAATTCATTTGATTCATAGGTTACTGCGTCATAAGTTGCATTTGCCTTGCTAAAAATATGTTCTGCATTGGAAGAAGTTTTTGAAATAGTTTTTGTTCCTGAAATTGAATATGTTTGTGTTCTGTTTAAATTTACTGAAGTATCTAAACTAATATCAGAATCTTGAATAGTTATTGAAGTTAAATCACTTCCTCCAGAATTTACAACAGTAACTGTTAGATTATAATTTACATCTGTTAAATTCTCTGATAAATATTCAGCATTTTTCAAAACAGTTAATGTTGTATTTGCAGTTGTTGCAGGAATAACCAAAACAGCTTGCGAAGAATTAGCAGATATTTCACCTAATTCAAGATGATCTGTTCCATTTACCGTTGCAATAGAAAGAGTTGTGTTATAAGTTGATGAATTTCTTGAATATATTTTCAGGTAAGAAACAGAACTTCTGTTTCCTGCAACAATATCTCCTAAATCATACGGACTTGAAGAAGAATCAGAATCAATTAAATTAACATTTGTTGCATCACTTCCTCCTTTATTTGTTGTTCTTAATGTTATATTATATGTTATATCTGTTGAATTAATTTCCTGCAAAGAAATTATTTTATCTAAAGAGAGAGATGCAGAAGTTTGAGCAGCAGAAATAGAATATGTTCCAGAACTTGTATTTGTGTTTCCTTGTGTATCATTTACAAACCAAGAAAAAGGAATATCATTCCCAGTAATTGCAGTTTCTTGTGAGTGATAATATTCTCTTCCTCCTGAAACATTTTCATAAGTGGTTACTGATTGATTTGCTCCAGAATTCCATGAAAAATAAATAGTGTCAAAATCTTCATCATAATCACTTACAGTTATATTAAACTGATAAGTTCCAACATAATTTGTAGGACTTTCTGGAAATTGAATAGAGTTTGAAATTGAAATTAAATTTGAAGTTATTGTTAAATTAAGGGTATCTGTAATCGCTCCAATAGACATATTTGAAGTCATATTCACAAAAGCAAAAAAATCATAACTTGAATCATAATCCCCAGTAGCATTTACCCAAAAAGTTACTAACTGAGATTCATCTTGATTCAAACTAATATTATAAGGATTAGAAGATTTATTTGTGTAAAAAGGAGTTGTTCCAGAGATAGTTGAGATCAGTCCTTTTTCTGTAGAACCTAAATATTTTACAATAACTATTCCTGAACCGCCATCGCCTCCAACTGTAGCTGCATCCAACCAACTACTACCTCCACCCCCTCCCCCAGTACCATTTGTTCCTGCACCTCCAGGATTATTCCCTGCTCCAGAAGTTCCTGCACCTCCCCCACCTAATCCTCCTGTTCCTCCAGGCTCTGCATGCCATGTCCCTCCTCCTCCTCCCCCAGCATAATAAACATTTGAACCATTAATTGTATAGTTTGCCCCATTTCCTCCATTACCACCTTTAGAAGCAGTGCCGTCATATCCTTTTTCTCCAGCGCCCCCTCCTCCTCCACCACCATAATTTGAATCGCCAGAACCT
>Ga0233431_1004242_pt1 | contig 15667 bp, 12 predicted proteins | sample SI_118_April2016_FD_179867 | JGI IMG/M metagenome (GOLD analysis project Ga0233431, IMG submission 179867) | Seawater microbial communities from Saanich Inlet, British Columbia, Canada - SI_118_April2016_200_MG | ecosystem: Environmental > Aquatic > Marine > Inlet | place: Canada: British...
GCATCATCCATGGCGGTACCGATGTTCTTCTTGGCCATAATGGCGTCTATCAAGGCAAAAACCTTTATCTCTTTTACGATTTCTGCCTTTGGATCCACAATTACAGGGATCACCCCATCATCCAGGGCCTTCAGGACAGCCGTCCGACCCTCCGCCCGCCGGGCGGTCATATCCTCCACGGTGATTTCCCCTTCATAGACCGCATCCGACAGGGAAACACTCCGTCGAACTGTGAGGGGCTGCTCGATTTCGGTCATCATAACAGGGAATCCGCTTCTCCACAACCGGGCGGCTACACCGGTGGCAAGATCCCCCGCCCCTTTAATGACGATTCGTTTTTCGCTGAACATGTTTTGATCTCCCTTTTGCCTTGTCTCTGTTCCAAATCACATCACATTAATGCTGCACCCTGACAACTGCCCCCTGCCCCCTATTTTCCAAATGAACACCGGGGAAAATGGCACGTATCACACTCCAAACACATGCCCCCGTGGGCCATGGACGCAAAATCTTCCCGGGTGATCCGCTCCCCTGCCAAGACCCTTGGCAAAATGAGATCCAGCACCGTAGCCCTGAAAAAAAGAACACAGGCCGGCAACCCCAGGACGGGAACATCCCCGAAACGTCCATACAGAAACATGGCACCCGGCAATACGGGAGTACCGTAAACCACGTCCCGGGACCCCGCATCGGCAATGGCCACGCGCGTAATGTCATCGGGGTCCACGCTCATACCGCCGGCCACCACGATCATTTCAGCACCCTGTTGAAGGTATTGTTTGATTTCGAAGGCGATGCGCTCCCGGTCATCGGGGGCAAAGGAAATCCCCAGAATACCACAATGATAATCTTTCAGCTTTTTTCGGATAATGGGCGCAAATTTGTCGTCGATAAGTCCGGAAAACACCTCGTTACCGGTGATCACAATACCGGTTTTAGGCGTCAACAAAGGTTTTACGGAGAAAAAATCGTCCACTGACAGTGCAATTTTTTCCGCAGCTTGAAGGTTTTCCTCGTCGATGATCAGGGGAATGGCCCGCACGCCGGCAAGAACATCTCCCGGTTCCACCACGGAATTGGCGTGTCTGGAGGAACAACTGATATCCGGCACCAGATTGATGCGGGTGAGCGCCGCCACATCCACCTTCAAAAGGCCACGGTAACGTGCTTTCAGCTGAATCTTCCCCTCGGAAGGGTGGGGATCAAAGAGTACGCCTTTGCCGGAAAGGGCCGTTGCCAGGCGAAGGGCTGCGTCGTCCTCGTGAACTTCGCCCGGTTCCAGGTGCAAGACGAACAGATGTTCCTTTCCGACCCTTTTCAAGTGGGGCACATCTTCTTCCCTGATGATATGCCCTTTTCTAAAAGCCGGACCTTTGAATTGCCCGGGTCTAATTTCGGTGATATCGTGGGCCAGTATGGTTCCCACGGATTGATCAACGGGAATAACCGTTGCGGAAGATTTGAATTTGTTCGCCATTCTAAAACTCCTTGAATCTGTTGCCCGATCTTCAGGGCTCGCTCAATCCCATTTCAGCACCCGTGAAGGGCACGGAAATTCAAAATTCCCGGGGGTTAATTGTTCGTACACATGGTTCATCTTGTCAAACACCTGCGTTTACGAAAAATGCGGCTTCATTATTCAACCAGTCAAGCCACCCCTTAAGGGTGGAAATCCTGAAGCCATAAACCAAACGCCTGTAATCGTCTTCTTCCGCTAGTTTCTTTTCCCTCAGGCTATCTTGAAATTGCTCCAGAAGAGAAATCTGGGAATTAACCAGCGCGCTTCCGCCTTGAATGCCGAGATGATGAAAAAAATAGAGCTTGGCCAGAAATTCAATCCGTAAATCCCGTGCATGGTCCGTTGGACTTTTCAACCACTTCAAAAATCGCTTCCTGCCGGGGGGCAGGATGGAAAAAACCCGTTTGGAGGGTCGCGTATCCTGGGTTTCAAGGGTTGAATTCACGAACCCTTCCTTATCCAGGCGTTTTAAGAGCGCGTACAGTTGGCTCGTGCTGACACGCCATGCAGGCCCCAGACCGGTCTCCAGAAATTGGAGTATCTCATAACCATGCCGGGACCCCGACATCAAAGCCCCAAACAGGGCGTACTCCGTGGCAGGCTTGTCTTTCATGACCCCTTCTGCTTTTGGTCAATCATCCAGAAATCAGACAAAAAAATGGCCCCTGGGGCCATTGGAAACATATTCCACAATAGAATATTCCAAACAGTTCCATTTCGTCAAGGAAAAATGCTCCCATTTCCATTTGATTTTAGAAGCCCATTGACATTTATTTCCGTTGATGCAGAATGTGCAACGGGTTTGGTACAGTTTACAGGGGGCAGGGATTTTCCCTGCACCCTGACAACTGCACCCTTTTTTAAACGATTACACAAGATCAATAAATTTTCGAGAAAGAAACATGCGCATTGGACGAACTGGAGAAATTGCCAACGGGTTTCATGTGTTGGGACATTCGGCGGTTCCCATCTATCTGCTGGACGGGCCGGCACCGATCCTGTTTGACGCGGGGTTTACCGGGCTGTTGCATCTATACAAAAAGGCGATCGAGGATGTTTTAGGAAACCGCTCTCCCGCTTTTCTCTTCCTGACCCATTCCCACTGGGATCATGTGGGAACGGCAGCCTATCTGAAAGAAATCTGGCCTGAACTGGTGATCGCGGGGCCCCTGGAATCTTCCAGGATTCTGCTCCGCAAAGGGGCTCTTTCGCAGATAAAGGCGCTCAACGAAGGGGCGCTTGAGGTTCTTCGAAGCTGGGGTGTCTCAGAAATTTTTGAAGACGGATTCAAACCTTTTTCCCTCGATGTTGTTCTGGAAGACGGCAGAAAAATGGAAATCCACAAGGGTTTAACGGTTGAGGTTATCGCCACGCCGGGTCACACATGGGATTCCACCGCCTATTACATTCGGGAAAAGAAGATTCTGGTGGCCGGAGAAGCAGCCGGCTGCGACGGGGTCTGTGAATTCCTGGTCGATCACGAGGCTTACGTCACGTCCATGGAATTTCTGTCCGCATTGGACGTGGAAATACTCTGTACGGCACATAACTTTGTTTTCACGGGGCCGGATGTGGGAGAAAATATGACCCGGACCATACGTCAGGTGGGCGAATACGTGACCCGGGTGAAACAATATCTGAAAGAGGAAAAAGGGGATCTGGACCGCGTTGCTGCCCGTGTCAAGTCGGCTGAATGGGACCCGAAGCCGTTGCCCAAGCAACCATTGGAAGCCTATATGATGAGCACAAAAACACGCATTAAAACCATCCGAAAACACATGGGAAATTCGGTCTAATCGCTTTTTTTAACCGGTTTGATGCTGCAAAAAGACCAGCGGTTTCCGATGCCTCCCACCATATTGACCCAGCCCGTAAACCGATCGTCACGAACCCCTTCTGCCAGTTTGGGTGTGTAAAGGGGCAGCCATGGCAGATCGTGCATCAGGATTTCCTGCATTTCCCAGATGAGTTTCTGACGCTTTTGGCGGTCCATGGCATCAGCACTGGCATTGGCAATACGATCGAAGACAGGGTTATTGTAGCCACTGGTGTTCCAGCCTTTGGGCTTGCTGTTTTTTGAAACAAAGAAATTCCTCAAATAATCCGGATCCAGGGACAGGTTTCCATACCCCAGGACGAAAAGATCAAAATCATGGCGGGTCTTCACCTGTTGAATAAGGGAACCCAGGGGCATGGGTTTACTGGTGACAGGAATGCCCAGCATTTTGAGCCACTCCTGAATCATGATCCCCACCATGGCCCTCTGGGGGTCATAATCCGCAGGGGGCGTGAGGATCGTAAGCCTTTCGACATCACTGCCGTCCGGAAGACGCAAATCCTCCCCATCAACGACCTTACCTTTGGCATTCACCGGCGGATCTTCCCATGTGTAGCCCCCTTCTTTCAATACCTGATACGCTTTACGAATCCTTTCATTCCGGGTCAACCCCTCACCATACCTGGGCACATTGGGATTATACCAGAAGGCATTGCTGGAAGGCACAATGGAATCGGCCTGCAGGGCATAACCCTGGAGAATTCTTTTCACAATGAAATGCTTGTCCGTTATCATAGAAACGGCCATTCTGAAGTGACGGTCATTGAATGGCTTTTTCCTGAGATTGAACCCCAAATAATAAAGGGCGCTTTTTTCGCTGGTATAAATTCTGACGTTTTCAGCGGCTTCCAGATCCGCCAGATACCCCTGCTGCAATCCCCACCAGAACATATCGATGGTCCCTTTCATAAGCGCCAGGACCGCAGCGTCGCTGGTACCGTAAAACTTGAATATGATGCCATCCATATGGGGCCCCAGATGGTATCCGGCGATCTGCTGCCCCTGCCCAAAAAAATGTTCATTTTTCTCCAGGAACACGTAAGCCCCTTTGCGCCACTCTTTAAGTACAAATGGACCGCTGCCGATGGGGTTCGTAATCTTTTGTTTAAGGACTTCCAGAAGCGGCTTTTCAGAGCCTTTCACACGTTCGAGAATCGCTTCCCAATATTTCTTTTGAACAATGGGTGTGGTGAGGGTCCGGGACAGAAAGATGGCCTTGGGTTCCCTGAGGGTAAAACAAACCGTGCGTTTATCGGGGGTCTCAATCTTTTCTATGAATTCCCAACTGGACAGATACCGGGGGACCTTTAGCGTTTTGATGAGATGACCCGTAAACGCCACATCCTCGGATGTCAGTTCGGACCCGTCAGACCATTTCGCGGGCCTCATTTTGACGGTGTAAGTCAAGGAATCCGGATCATACACCGGATGTTCCGATGCCAGCCAGGGCGTAAGATCCAGGTTTTTGGGTTCACGAATGTAGAGGGGTTGGTATATCTGCCTCAGGACCTTGCTGGACCAGGCATCGGTGGCCAGCCAGATATTGAGGGTCTTGGGTTCCTCCAGCAGACCGATTTTGATGTAGTTCTTGGCGTGGGCGCTGGGCACAAAATGAATGGGAATCATTAGAATCCACAAAAACAGTGCCAGGCAAGTGGCACTCAGAACAGCTGGGTGGGAAAGTATTTTGCTCATTTTCGGGTATTTGTGAATCATTTCCATCTCCTCCGCAAATCATATTTAACCGCCCATATCATGGCCTTTCTGCTCCCATATCCAAAGATTTAACCAACGGAGTGAAGCAGGGTATTCTCTTGGCGTTTGATCCGCCAAAAATGAGACAATGGCAGACTCGCCATCTCACTCTCACGTTACTGGTTCGCCTCATAATCGGTCAAATCGACGGTTGGGAATTTGAACAGGATCGGAGTACAGGTCCCTTTGACAATAACATCTAGATTGCATGGCAACACTTTCCCGGTCTCAATGCCGTATTTTTTCAGGAATCGAAGCTTGGGACGGCTTCCCTCTATGAGCAGCAGGCGGTGGGTCTTTCCTTCGACCCGGGCATAGGTTTCTTGAGGGGTCTTTTCAGAATTAAAAACGAACTTTACATCATACCCCGCATCGGCTTTCTTAACAGAGACCACTTCCGCCCTGCCCGCATATGATTTGTAGCTGCAGGGACCCCCCACGACCCGTCCGGTTTCCCGGGGTTTCGTTTCCGCGCAGGAAGCACCCATCAGAAGAACAGAAAAAAACATACAAAACCATTTCATTACAAACAGCGCGCGTCTCGTTGTCATTTGAATCACTCCTTCAATGATTTTGAGTGTTCCGGCCGGAACATGTGAATTCAATTTCCAACAGGGAGACATCGTCATTAAAGATTTCGCTTCCCTGCCGCGCTTTCATGGCATCGATAATATCTTTCACGTGGGCCTTGTCTTCCCGTAAGAGATCGCCCACCGTTTGAACAAAATCATCCACCATGCAGACTCTATTCCCGCAACCATCCACCTCATAAATCCCGTCACTGTAAATAAAGATACGGGTGAAAGGTTTTATGGAAAGTGAAGAAACAGGATAGTCTTTCTCCGGCATGGCACCGATAATGAACCCTTCTCCCGCCAGTTTGACGGGGTTGGCCGTTTCGGGTGAATCGCCGATAATGGCGATTGCCGGGGGGTGGCCGCCGCCGGCGTAAATAATTTCGCCATTTTCCTTATGATACACCCCGTACCAGATGGTAAAGAACATATCGTTGTGGTTTTCCATTTTGAAAACCTGATTCAGTTCGGCCAGAACCTGGCCCGGGTCCCTGAAATCCACGTGGCTCAGGGATTCGGACCGCAAGGTATTGATGACGGATATGGACAAAAGAGCGGCCCCGATCCCATGCCCGCATACATCCAGCAGGTACATGGCAAAATGATCCGCGTCGATCCAGTGATATCCGAATGAATCCCCCCCAAGGGAGGTGGAAGGTATAAATTCCCAGTCTGTGCGAATATCCCCCTCAAGCCGAACGGGGAGAAGGGCGCGAACATAGGCCGCGGCCTGTTTCAGCTCACGGTCGAGGGCCGCCTGGCTGGCCAGAAGGGCATCATAGGTTTCGTTACGCTCAAGAAGGGTAATATAGGCATTTGAATGATAACGGATTCGGGCAATGAGTTCGACTTTGTCGGGCAGCTTCACCAGGTAGTCGTTGGCACCCCTTGCAAATGCCTCCGCCTTTGTTTCAGGATCTTCCTTGGTGGAAAGTACGATCAGTGGGATCTGACGTGTGGTTTCCGAGGCCCTGAAAAACCTTACCAGGGTCAGGCCATCGATCCCGGGCATAATCAAATCCTGCAAAATGAGGGTGGGGTGGATTTTCCTTGCAATCTCAAGGGCTTTGGTGGGATCCTGGCAATATTCCAGTTTGATATCCGGTTCTCCCGCCAACATGCGCCGGACCGCTTCGGCCACAATCTCCTGATCATCCACCAGGAGAACGGTAATGGTGTGTTTGGAAAAGACCGGAGAGTTTTCAGGGTGATGTTGAAGGTTTCGAGTTGGCATGTTTTAATTACTCCTGTTTCTCTCAGGGCTTTGGGAATTCATGCAAAACCAGTTCAAGAAAGGTGCTGACTGATGGCGGAATGGAGGTCATGCTGACGTGGAAAACTGCCGGATCTTTTGAGATACTCTTGACCACTTTCGCGTATAGATCCGATGAGATCTCATTCTTGTCATGATCAAAGAGGCTGATTTTGAGATTAACCAGTTTGTCTGCCGAAACATCGGCCGAAATCTGAGCGGTTTTTTCAAACAGTTTATCCACCGTCCCCTGGTACCGGGTATCGCCCGCGTGCTTTCCTTCCAGTATGGTAAATTCAATTGGGACGGGCTTCGGCAGATCCACCAGGGCCACATCCACCTTTTCCGGTAGAAACAAATTAAACTCACCTCTGATGCCGCCTACCTCAAAAATTGTGATGGGTTTTTTAACGCCTTTGGGCATGACTTCAATCTGGTCATCAATTCTCAACAGATGCTGCCCGCATTCTTCCACGGTGTTTTCAGAGATAAAGATCTGGCCGCCCACCGTATAGCTTTCGATGCGGGCGGTCAAATTCACATTGCGGCCCACCACACCGTATTTCATCCGCTTTTTGGAACCGATATTCCCCACCACCAGTTGGCCTGAATTGATACCGATACCCTGGTGAACTTCCGGATACCCTTTCTCCCTGCACTTTGCGTTCACCTGTTCCATGGCAAGTTGCATCTCCACAGCACATGATACCGCACGCTTGGCATCGTTATCCCGCAGGATGGGCGCTCCGAAAATCACAAAAATGGCATCGCCGATAAATTCGTCGATGGTCCCCTGGTATTTCAAAACAATCTCGGTCATGGTTTCAAGATAAATATTGATAATGCCCACCACGTCTTCCGCGGGAAGGCGCTCACCGATGGCCGTAAATCCCCTGAGGTCTGTCATCATGATGGTGACGAAACGTTTTTCTCCGCCCAGGGCAGCACCTTCGGGACTCTCCAGAATGGCATTGACGATATCATCGGAGAGGTACTGGCCGAATGTTTTTCGAATGAGCCGGTTTGCCTTTTCCAATTGGGTCTGGGCTTCATTCCTCTCCAGCAGGTTAATGTAGCCCCTGGAGTGGTATCGGATTCGGGCCAGGATTTCCAACCGGTCCGGGAGTTTTACCATATAGTCATTGGCACCGAGCGCAAACGCCTCGGCCTTGGTCACGGCCTCTTCCTTGCTGGAAAGAACGATCAACGGCACCTGCCGGGTTGCCGGGTTTGCGCGATAATACCGGACCAGGGTCAGGCCGTCGATTTCGGGCATTACCAGATCCTGCAGGATGACCGTTGGCTGGATTCTGTTTGCGGTCTTGATGGCCTTGGTGGGATCCTGGCAATAGTGAAAATCGATATCATGTTCGGGCGCCAGCATACGACGAAGGGCTTCGCCGATCATGTGCTGATCATCCACCAGCAGAACGGTTATTCGGTGTTGGGTTAGAGCGGCAGTATCAGACATGCGATTTCCTGTTTTATAATTTATTTTTGGATACGTCCTTAACCGTTCACGGTTTCCGGTTTACAGTTGCCGGTTTTTTCACATGTGAACAAGTATACCATTAAAGCCGGTTACAGCCGCCGTAAAATCGCCGGAGCGATCTGGTCAATGGGCAGGATTTCCGATGCCGCACCCAGGTCCCGGGCAGCCTTTGGCATGCCGTAGACAACGCTGGTCGCTTCGTCCTGAGCAATGGTATGCCAACCCACGCGATGCAGCATTTTCAGGCCTTCAGCCCCATCCCTTCCCATTCCCGTCAACAGTATGGCAATCCCCATTGAAGGCCAATGGGCTGCAACGCTTTTGAACAACACATCCACCGAAGGACGGAAAGGCGTGGCGACGGGTTCTTTGATGTAAGCCAAATCAAGGCTTGACGTCAGGACAAGATGGTCATTTTTTCCGGCCAGAAGCGCAGTTCCACGGCACGGACATGCACCCTCTTCCGCCAGACGAACGGAAAGGGGACTCTGTTCATCGAGCCATTTGGCCATGCCGGCGGAAAACTCCCCATCCACATGCTGGGCCATGACGATGCCTGCGCCCAGGTTCGCCGGCATACGGCTCAGGATCTCCGCCAGGGCTTTGGGGCCCCCGGTGGAAGCACCGATTGCAATAAGCGACGAGACCTTTAAGGAGCATGTCCCCTTAGACTGTCGTTTCATGGGACTTACCTGAGAATTACAGCTCAGTTTTTCAATGATGCCAATTTTTTTCAGCAGGGCATCGCGACTTTCCCGGGCGCTTTCGCCGCTCCCCATCATGGGTGTATTAATGGCATCGAGTGCTCCGTGTCCCATGGCCTCAAAAACTTTTCCGGCATGGCCTTCCATGGTGGCGGTGACCACCAGAATGGGGCATGGCGAAGCATACATGATCCTGCGCGTTGCTTCCACACCGTCCATGTCCGGCATGAACAGGTCCATGAGAATCAGGTCAGGGGTATCAGCTTCACATTTTTGAACCGCGTCTTCACCGGTTCGAGCGACCCACGCCACCTTATGGACCGCGCTGTCCAGAACAATTCTTCTGAGGATTTCCACGGCCAGGGACAAATCGTTAACAATGGCGATTCGCATGATTTCAAGCCTCTCCAATGAGATTGACCGCAGCCTTTATGAATGAGTCGTCTTGAAAACTGCTCTTGGTCAGATAGTAGTTGGCCCCGGCCTGCAGGCCCGCCAGGCGGTCCTCTTCCTTGTCTTTATAGGAAACAATAATGACGGGGATACTTTTGAGCTCGGCATGGCGTTTAATCTGGTTCACAAACTCAATGCCGTTCATGCGGGGCATGTCCACATCGCTGATGACCATGTCATAGCTACCCGTGCGAATCGCATTCCAGCCATCCACCCCGTCAACAGCCGTATCCACCTGGTAGCCTTTGCTTTCAAGCAGTTTTCGTTCCATCTCCCGAACCGTAAAGGAATCATCCACCACCAGTATCCGTTTGAGCTTTTGGGCCTCAATGGCCTCAACGGTTTGGCTTAATTTGCGAAGCCTGCGCCCGGCCAGGAGATTATCAATGGAACGAACCAGGTCCTCAACATCGAAAACTAAAACGGGCGATCCGTCCAGCATCACCGCCACCGAGCTGATATCGGGTACTTTGCCAAGTCGGGGGTCCAGGGGCCGTACCACCAGATCGCATTCCCCCAGGAATTTGTCCACGGCCAGGCCATAGGCATTCTGCCGGTCGCTCAGCACCACCACAAACAGTTTTTCCCGGTTTTCAAGGGGCGTATCCAGCTCCAGGACATTGTGGATATCCACCAGCGCGATGTTATTGTTGTCAAACCTGAAGTACTGGCGGTCCTCGACGATGTCCATGTCCGATGGTGACAGCTCCAGGCACCGGTCTATGCGAGCCAGGGGAAAGGCGTAGGGTTCGCCGGCAATCTCCACCAGAAAAGTGCGTACCACCGAAAGTGTCAAGGGGAGCTCAATATGGAACGTCAACCCTTCTCCAGGGTTCGAAACCGCCCGGACCACACCACCCACTTCATGAACCATGTTATGGACCACATCCAGCCCCACCCCACGACCCGATATTTCGGTGACATTTTTCGCTGTGGAAAACCCCGGCAGAAACAAAAACTCCATCAGTTCGGTCTCGGTCATCTGGGTGGCCATTTCAGGGGTGGTCATCTTTTTTTGAACAATCTTCTGCCTCAGCTTTTCCAGATCAATTCCTCGGCCATCGTCTTTAACCGTGATCATGAGCATCCCTGACCGATGGGAGGCTTCCAACCGTAAAAGGCCGGTTTCCGGTTTTCCGGCGGCAACCCTTTCCTCGGGGGATTCAATGCCGTGGTCCACCGCGTTTCGGATGAGATGATTCAGGGGAGCATCCAGTTTTTCCAGAATATCCCGGTCCACCTCGGTGCCTTTCCCCATAATCTCCAGACGCACCTTTTTGCCCAGATCTCGCGCAAGATCCCTTACCAGCCTCGGAAACCCATGAACCCCGTCGGAAAAGGGCCTCATACGAACCGAGATCACTTCATGATAAATGCGATCGGAAAGGGCTGCCGTGGCACCTGTAAAAATATCGAACTGATTCAAACGATCCGCCAGCTGAAGGGTGCAGGATTTGGTCTTGTCACGGGCACGCACAACCAGTTCCTGGGCCTGGACGTGCCTCTCTTCCCGCACAATGGCATCCTGCAGTCCATCCAAGAGGGTCAACAACTCCAGATGATTGCGTTTGAGTTCCAGAAGGGATTCGGAGAAAGTGGGCAACCATCCGGCACCCACCACCACTTCTCCGGCCTGCCCCATGAGCCGTTCAATTTTAGCGGCGGTCACCCGAACCGTCCGATCCAATTCCCCCGATTTTCGCAGGGCCGGCGATTTTTCGGTGGTTTCTGTTGAAACCGGATTGATCTCCTCGGCTTTTGCGAGGGAAAATTCAGTTTCATTTTCGGATGGAACCACGGGTACGGGTTCTTCGACGGACGGTTCCTCCACCGGGGAGACGGGGATGGGCGCTTCTCCATGAATAATGGCGGAAATGGCCGCCATGAGATGATCAATCTCTTCACCATGGCGGGTTACCCAATCCGTTTCACCATCGTGGATGGATTCTGCAATATGAATCAGGATATCCACAATCTGAAGCAGGATATCGATCTGCTCGGAACCCAGTGACACCGCACCTTTCTGTGCCGCAACAAAGCAATCCTCCATGGCATGGGCCACTTTAACAGCGGCATCAAGGCCCACAATCCTGGCACCGCCCTTGATGGAATGGGCCGCACGCATCAAGGCTTCAAGCTGATCGGTGGCCCCGGGATTGTTTTCCAGTTCCAGGAGGCCGTCACTTAAAACCGCCACATGGGTTTCCACCTCCGCCTGAAAAAGATCCAGCATTTCGGGGTCCGCCATAAAAGCGCCACCCGCCTGCTCTGGCGGCTGACCCTGCGGTTCACTATGAGGCGCCTCATAATCCGCTTCGAGGGCTTTTTGGGGTTCTAAATGCGCCGGTTTATCCGGTTCAGAAGCATGGGGAATGGCATGGTCCATGGAGACAATATTTGTTATGGAATCCCTGATCGCCTCAATATCCTTCATGTGGCTGGAAAGCCACGGGGAACCGGCTTCTCCCACATGTTCAGAGATACGGTTCAACATGTCAATGCCACGAAAAAGGATGTCGGTCTTACCGGAATCCAGATTGATGAGCCCCTTCTGGGCGGACACAAAACAATCCTCCATGGCATGGGCAATGTCGGCTGCACCGTCCTGTCCCACAATTCTGCCGGCCCCTTTAAGGGAATGGGCCGCACGGATCATCACATCCAACTGGTCTGACGATGCCGGATTTTGCTCCAAAGCCAATAATCCATCGTTTAAAATGGCCACATGATTCTGGGTTTCCGTTCTGAAAAGCTCGCACATGGCAGGATCCAGGGGTGCTTCTTCATTTTCCTGGGATGCGTCTTCAACAGGGTGCGGGGGCGACTCTTCAAATGGGGCTGAAACGGGTACCGGTTCAGCTTCGGAAGCCTTCACAGGCCCGGTGGATGCCCCCTCGGACTCACCGGCAGTCAGGCGTTTATCCTTATTCACCCAGGCATCGATCTCTTCAGCGTGCGAATCAATCCACGGCGCTTCTCCATCCGAAGGCACTTCAGACATGAGGTTAAGGATTTCAACGCCATCAAACAAGTGTTGGAGCCCCGCTTCGTCCAGTGAAAATTCGCCCTTCTCGGCGGCTGAAAAGAGGCTTTTCATTTCTTGGGCCACCGCCACGGCCGTTTCCAGATCAATGATCTGCGCCCCGCCTTTGATGGCCTGAATTGCGGGGATCATGGTCTGGAATCTGTCAAGGGCCGTCGGATCCACTGCGAGCGACTGAAGACCATCATGAATGGTCAGGGCATGCCGTTTGACCTCTGAACGGAAGAGATCCATCATGGCGGAAGCATCGCTCTCTTTTTGTTCTCTCCCCTCGTTCACTGAAGACTCCTCTTGAGGTTGTAAAACAGCAGTTCATCATCGAGCAGGGCCACATGTTTCTCATCCCACTTGATAATCCCCTCCGTGAAGGTGGATTTGCATTTGGCGATGGTCACGGGGACGTTCTGAAGCAGGCTGGGATTGAAGTGATGGATGCCATGGATTTCATTGACGGGAAAGACCCATTGTTCGCTATCCTTTGACACCACCATCAGCCGTTTCCTGGCCTTTTCCTCCCCGGTCTTTTCACCGGGCGCATCCTCCAGGTTCATGAGGTTTTTTAAGGAGACACACAGCTGGATTTCCCCATGCACATTCACAAGGCCCAGCAAAACAGGGGTTTTTCGGTGGGGAAGGGTATGGATGCTGACATCGTCAATAATCTCCGCAAACAATCCTGCTTTAAGCGCCATCCATTCTGATTCAATACGAAATACAACCACCGCAATGGCGTCGGCCGGTTCTTCGCCTTTCTTTTTCACAAGGATGCTCCCCCACTCATCCTTGTATTCCTCAGGAAGCGCCCGTTCCAGCAGATTCCGGCCGGCCTGGGTAAACACATCGCAGTTGCGGCAATGGATCACCTCTGTAAGCCTGGGGCAACGGGGTTCTTCATTTCCCCAGACCCCTATCCGTTTCCAACATCGATCCCTATTGTCCATTGTTTATTCTCGATAGTGATGTTTCCGGTGGAGCGCCATGCATCACCGCCCTGCTGATCCGTTTTGCCCGTCGCCGCAATCGCTCAGCGCCCTCTTCGTTCCCTCGCCGGGATTCAATAAATACCAGATGGTTCAGCGCTTCCACATGCTCCGGGTTCAGATAGATGGCTTTAATAAAAAAGTCTTCGGCCTTGTCATTATTGTGCAGGGCTTCATGAATCAGCCCCATGAGAAAATGGGCATCAGCATGTACGGGATTTTCACCCAGAAAATCCCGGCACAACTCCAGGGCTTTGGGTAACAGCCCCTGGTCCGCCATTTCACGGGCTTCCAGAAATAAATCGCCTTTTTCCCGGGACGTCGGGACACCCACCTCGGGCCCGGCAGGTTTGGGTTGTTCAGTGGGTCTTCCGGAAGGAAAATGAACCGGCACCACGGATTTCCGTATGGGTTCTATTTTCTTTTCCGGCACCTGCTGCTTAAAAGGCACCTTTTTGGCAGGAACCGACGGACTTTTTGGGTTGGACTCCCGACATCGCTTTCGGCACGCGAAAACACCGGTTTCATGAACCGCCTCAAAACCCCAGTCGATGGCCGTCTGCCGTTCAGCATGGCCGCAAAAGAAGACGCCTGTTTCCCTCAGCAGTCGACTCATGGTTTCAAGGGTCCTGTCCCTCGCCTCCGGACTCATGTAAATCATCAAATTTCGGCAGAAAATAACGTCAAACGGGGCGCGGGCTGAAAACGGGGTTTTTAAAACGTTCCCAGCCTTGAACTGTACCTTTTCCCTGACACGCTCCAAGAGTTGATAACCATGGCTTTTTGACCGGAAGTAGCGATCCCTGAACGCCAGATCCTTGCCCCGAAAAGACCCAGCGCCATACTCCCCGAGCCGTGCTTTTTTGATCGCTTCATGACTGATGTCCATGCCTTCAATGTGAAAGCGATCTTTATTTATGCCCGCGTCCAGAAAAGCCATGGCGATTGAATAGGGCTCCTCTCCCGTGGAACAGGGGATGCTCAATGCGCGAAGCGTGCGGCCTCGATTATTGGGCACCCAGGAATCCTTCACAAAATGGACCAGATAGTTGAATACTTTACGGTTCCTGAAAAACCAGGTTTCCGGAACCACCACCATTTCAATGAGGTTCTTCCACTCATCATTTGAATCCGAGAGGATTTTTGCGTAATCCCCCAGGCGGGTCAGCCGGCATCGGTCCATTCTCTGCCGGATGGCATTTTCGATGACCTTTCTACCGATAGCGGCAGTGTCCAGGCCGATCTTTTCCTCGAGTAGGGATTCAATCATGTTCTGTTTCATGATGAGCGTTTTCAAGCGCTGGTAAAAACTGGAAACTTTCAGGAAGAAGATCCAGATCCACATACTGAATCATCTCCGTTTCTTCCATCATAAGGCCGCCCAGGTAGGGGGCTTCTTTCATATGCAGACCGGGGGCCACAAAAGCGCTTTTGTCTCTCCTCGCGGTTTCCGTAACCCGTTCGGCCATAAGCCCCAGAATGTAGGGAGTGTTGTCCTCTTTCACATAGTCCACCAGAATCACGCGGGTACTCATGCGCATTTCACAGGGCTGACCCTGGATAAGCCGGCGCAGATCAATGACGGGAACAATGACCCCGCGATAGTTGAACAGCCCCGCAACGTAGTCCGGCGCGTGGGGCACCGCTTTCAACTTTACGATGGGGGCCACCTCCCGAACCCGATCGCATTTCATGGTGTACATAATGTCGCCCAGATAGAACAGTAGTACCAGCATACCTCTCCCCTCAGCTCACTTTGAAGCGACCCACCTCATCCTGCAGCCCTCTTGCCGCCTCATTGAGTTGTTCAATGGCGGAATAGGATTCGTGGAGTGATTCCATGGTCTGCTGCATTTCTTCGCTTAAATTGACGATGGCCGTATTAATTTCCGTGGCGTTATTGGATTGCTGTGCCATGGATACGTTCACATTTTCGAAACTGGGGGAAAGGGCCTGGACCTGCTCGATGATCCTGGCCAGTTGGGTACTGATCCGCCCCACGTCTTCCGCGCTCCGTTTGACCTCCCCGATAAATTTGTCCATCTCCATGACGCCGG
>Ga0233431_1004246_pt1 | contig 15653 bp, 15 predicted proteins | sample SI_118_April2016_FD_179867 | JGI IMG/M metagenome (GOLD analysis project Ga0233431, IMG submission 179867) | Seawater microbial communities from Saanich Inlet, British Columbia, Canada - SI_118_April2016_200_MG | ecosystem: Environmental > Aquatic > Marine > Inlet | place: Canada: British...
AATTGACTTGTTACTTTCATAATATTTCATGGATTGTTTAATAAAATTCATAGAAAAATTTAAACTAAATTAGCCACTATTGACAATAGTATTTTTATTTGTTGTTGTAAAATGAGAAAGTCCTGTTAATGTTGAACTGAAGAGACCTGAAAGAGGCTAATTCATTAAAGTTATTGACTAAAACTGTAACAACTCATATAAATGATATAAGCTTAAAAGCAATTACAGGCTGATTTCTTTTTCCACAGCTTCGGGGGGTAAATGGAGAATAAATTAAATCAAAAAATTATTTTTTCAAAAAAACTAGAAAACCTTTATATAGACAACAGCGTCTTGCCTTTATGTGCCTCACTATTTTCTGCAATAGAACGAATAAACCATTTTGTCTATGTCAATTGTTATGACGATGGCAGAATGTTTATTATTGGCACTGCACCGGAATATACAAAAAATTGCTATACAGAAGGAGTTTATATAGCTGCAAATGAACTAAATCGACTGAGGCAAATGTATGGAAGCCCAAAGAGGCTGAGTGGCTTTTATAGCAGAGAAATAGCACTAACTGATGACTTAGATACTAAAGACAAAAACATTTTAAATATAGCTCTGGGAGAACGATTCAATATTGAAAAGCGTTTTTATATGATAAAAAAAGAAAAAGACTACACTGAAATGATAGGCATAGGAACTAACAAAACTAAAAAAATACAGGACTTTATGCAACTTTGCCAAGAAAACATATACACATTCAATGCCTTTATTGACTATTTTAAAACCGAGGGTAAAAACATCATTAATGTTTTTAAAAATGAAATGGTTATTTCTCCTTATAAGATAGAATGCAAACAAGAAAGTCATCAACAAAAATACTATGATTTTAAAACTAGCAACAGATTTTCTTTAAGCCCTAGAGAATACGAATGCTTGGAAAGCATGAGTTTAGGAAGGTCAATGAAAGAAACGGCACATGAGCTGAATTTATCACCCAGAACCGTAGAGATCCATATAAGTAATACAAAATTAAAGACAGGACTTTATACTAAATCTCAGCTTGTTTCTTTTTTTAATCTCAGTTGCGCTTAAGAGTTTACAGTGAATCACAGTAGTAACTTTTGGAAATTCTTATCTTCGGTGAGATATAACCATAAGGAAAATTATCCATAGTGATACTGAACTTGGATAAAAAAGTCATTTTTAGGTGCAGCTTTTAAGAAAACATTGTGTAACTCATATAACTCATGTTAGCATTACAGTAGAGAGAGTCATATTCTAATATGGATGCAACCAGTAAGTTAATAGCCGAAGAAATAAATAGTGGCCAATATTTTATAGAGGCTAGAAAGTGGTATAACGACATCTTCCTTAAGCCAGCATCTGGTGCTGCATTTATGTGCGCCGCAAGTCTTGTTGTTTTAGCTATCTTTATATTTTCTATGTATAGCGTTTCCCGCATCTATCCTTTATCACGGCAAGTAGATGTTGTGGTTTTTCTCAAAAACACTGTCGATTTTTATCCTAAATTAAAACCACTCCCTGATAAAAACAAGCCCCTTAAACAAGCTGTAGTTGAATATTTGGGATCTAGGTATATACAAGCTAGAGAGGACTATGGTAGTAAGAGATTTAGTGCACACTACCACTTTGTTTTACATAGCTCCGCAAAAAGAGTGTTTGATAAATACTACAGTGCTATAAATAATACAATTGCAGCATTAAGAAAAGATGGCGAAAAAAGCGATATACAAATAATATCAAAGTCTTCAGATGAAAATTCAATTACTGTTAATTTTAGGAAAAAAGTTTACAATATAAAAGGAAAGTTATTATCTAATTCAACCTGGAAAGCAAAAATGAAGTATCATTTGTCAGATTATGATTTTACTAAATCTACAGATGCAAAAATAAATTTTATAGTAACTCAGTATGATCTTGAAAAAATCAAATAAGCTGCTTATAGCAATAATCTTGTTACTTAGTATTAAGGCTTACGCCATTAGGGAGCCTAGAGCAACCTTCATGGATAGCCGAATTAGGGTAATGGCTTATAACTCTAATGATGTTTTTAGATATACAGGATATTATAATTACCAAGGTAGCATAGAGTTTGAAGAAGGAGAAACTATAGAAACTATTTCTATGGGTGATACAATTTCTTGGCAAATTGTTCCTTCGGGCAATAGAATGTTTCTCAAGCCAATAGAGCACAATGCTACTACTAATATGACCGTAATTACTAACCTCAGACTCTACTTTTTTGAGTTGCATGCCAGAGAAGCAACAGATATCAACGATCCTGGCTTGGTATTTATAGTGAAGTTCCTCTACCCTGACAGTAAGGGCTCAATGATGAATTTCGCACAAAGATCTATTCCTGTTGGTCCAGATTTAACAAGGCCTGAAAAATATAACTTTAATTATACCGTCAGTGGCTCCGAAGCAATTGCACCACTGAAGATTTTTGATGATGGTCAATTTACTTATTTTGAGTTTAAAGAAAAAAACGCTCCCCTCCCTGCCTTTTTTACGGTTGATAAAAAGGGCAATGAATCTATTGTAAACTATCAAGCAGTAGATAATTATATAGTGCTGGAAATGGTTGCTTCTCAAGTGACATTACGCTATGGTGATGAGATAACTTGCGTATTCAATGAAGCTTAACTTACTTTCAAAAGTATCATAAATCAATGAAGACTAAACCTAATTTATTCCAAATTCACAAAGACGGATATTTATTTGTATGCATCTTTGCTATTGTAACAGCGTTTCTTGGTATAATCTGGGGACCTTTAGGGTGGATAGGCATTATTTTAACCTTATGGTGTATATATTTTTTCAGAGATCCTGACCGAGTAATTCCCCTAGGAAATTATATCTTAAGTCCAGCTGATGGAGTTGTAAGTAAAATTACCACTGTCGCAATCCCGAAAGAACTAAAAATGGGAGATGAAAAAGTAATTCGTATTAGTATTTTTCTTAATATTTTTAATGTACATGTTAATAGAGCACCAGCCGAGGGTAAAATCACTAAGGTACTTTATCATCCTGGTAAATTTTTTAATGCTTCTTTGGATAAAGCTAGCGTTCATAACGAAAGAAATCATGTGGCAATGAAGCTAAGTAATGGTAAATCTCTGATCTTCACTCAAATTGCAGGGCTTATTGCGCGTAGGATAGTATGTGAAGTAGACCAAGACCAAAAGATAAAAGCCGGAGAGAGATATGGTTTAATCAGATTTGGTAGCAGAGTGGACGTATACCTGCCGAAAGGTGAAATACCTGCGGTGCTTGAAAAACAAAAAGTACTAGCAGGAGAAACTATTTTAGCTAAAATAGGATCAAAAGAAATAATGAAAGGTAGTATTAGATGACCCCCCTTAAAAAGCGAAAGAAAGCTGATACTCTAATAGGCAATATGTTACCTATAAGCAAGTTATTCCCCAGCATTATTACTTTACTTGCATTGTGTTTTGGGTTGACTTCTATTCGCTATGGTTTTGATCAAAAGTGGGAGCACAGTGTAACGTTAATAATTATAGCGGCTTTATTAGATGGTATGGACGGAAGAATTGCTAGGTATTTAAATGCCACTAGTGATTTTGGTGCTCAACTTGATTCTTTAGCAGATTTCATTAATTTTGGAGTTGCTCCTGCAATTATACTTTACCTGTGGACACTGAGCAGTATCCCAATTAAAGGCGTGGGCTGGGGATTTGTTTTAATATTTAGCGTTTGTTGTGCTATAAGATTAGCGCGATTTAATGTATCTGCTCGGGACAGTGCGAATAAATTGAAAGACATATTTTTTGATGGAGTCAACGCCCCTATTGGAGCTGTTCTAGCTATTAATCCTATAGTCCTAAGTTTTGAATTTGATATCAATTTTATTAAAAATCCTTGGTTTATAGGTATATATGTTGTTTTAATGGCATTTGCTATGGCAAGTCGTATCCCTACTTTTTCAATAAAGAAGCTTTCTATCCCTCGTAAAAATGCCGCGCTAGTCTTGGCTTTTTTTGGACTGTTTATAGCAGCTTTGGTAATCAAGCCTTGGATTGTTATTCCAACTTTATCTCTGCTTTATATTCTCTCTATACCAGTAAGTATTGCGGTATATTATAAGAAAGTTAGTCAAATTTAATTGAATGCCAATTGGTATAAACTACAAATCCCCGCCAACTCAAATTAGTTGATCAAGTCAAAAGAACCTGTCTTGAAGGTTGTTGCCTAAAAGGTACGCCTTTGCAACCGATTGTTGCGTTATGTTAAGGATTATTATTTTGAGATTAAGTGTTGACTACAAGTAAAAATAATGTAAGTTCCTTAAGCTACATTAGCAATGTCATAACAAGGTTATAATGAAAAAAAGAATTATTTTAGTAGCAGCCTTTATCAGTTTGGCCAATAGCGGTTATGCGGCAGATATCGAGCATAAGAAAAAAATTATTATCCACATAGACAATGGTTTTTCAAAGTCACTCAATGCAGAAGGGACATATGACAATCATTTTAATGGATCTATGATACTCGGAGGAGGGGTAAAAGTAGAGATAACTCCAAAGATCAAGATGGGTGTGAGTCTATCACACAGACCAGGGTTTAAATATCATGAAGTTGTATCTGACTCTAGGCTGGTTCAAGCACAAGAACAAAAATTAGGAGTTACCACCGTATTGTATAATGTGAGCTATGATATTTACAAAATACAAGATGTTTTTACTCCTTTCATAGAGGGGGGTGTTGGCTTTGCTAGAATGGATATAGGACCCCGTTTTACAACAAGTACAAGCAATGCTACCGGAGTAACGACGGTAACTGAGGCTAAAAGAGAAATAAAATATAACCCGGTATGGAATATAGGAGGTGGTGTTTCAATGAATCTTATAAAAAATACTACTCTAAGTGCAGTTTATAAATTTAATCATTTTGGTGAAATTACTACGAGAAGGAGAAAATCACGATGGGATGGCACTATAAAATCCCATGAATTTTTAGCATCGTTAAGCTTTACTTTATAATTATAGAAATAAATTTATGGCAGAGATAGATGAAGAATCGTGGCAGGAACAACAAACACCGCCTGCGCCTCCTGTAACTCCACCACCTGTGCCTGAAAAATTACCCGTGGTACCATCTGCGCCTGTTGCACAGCAAGAATTCGTTCAAGAAATCAGGGACCAGCAGGCTCAGGGCAATATCGATCTACAAAGATTATTGTCTGAAATGGCTACTTTACAAAGGGAAAACAAGCAAATGCAGCAGAAGCTAGATGCAGTCCAACAGCAGTCATCTCCTGCAGAAATTACACAAATTTTAACTCTTCTGCAAACAGGTACTTTTGCGCAACAAAGTGTTACCAATACATGTCCTACAAAATTAGATAGTCTTTGGCAAATATTAGAAGGAAAGTTTGAGTCTATAATTAATCCTCCCGGACAAGCACGCCGTACTGCTCATGAGAAAGGGAAAAAGTTTCTAGAGTCAATAAAGCGTATGGACCCAAATTTCCAACATCCAATTTTACTAGAAGTAAAAGACTTTATTAATATGGCTAAAGCAGTAAGTTTAAATGATAAATTTTGTAAAGAAATTCAATCTAATCTTCAGCCAGACTCTTTTGAAAGTGAGCGCAGATTAGCACTAACAAATATAAAATACTATGAGGCGGTATGTGATGACGTGGATGACAATATTTTAAAGCAGAAAGTAGGATTGAAGGCAAAGTACGCCACTAAGCATAAAGGTATCTCGCAAGCCACTCAAGACTTATATTGGAACGTCTTATATTCTTTTAAAATACTAGCTTCTTCTATAGTAGATAATTCATTGCAAGGAACATTAAAAAATTTTTGTGATAATTGTGATGAATCTTCTGAATTTGACGCTAATCAAGGGGAACAAGAAATTTATGCTAAATTAGTATGTGCATCTTACTATCTTTATGATTTGGATGTATTTAAATATTAGATCAAAAGCATAACTACTGGTTGATAAAGACGAGAGGTTTGCCTCCTTTTGTTTTTGAATAAGTAGATTTTTATTTTTTATATTTGACATTGATGTTTTTTTTTGTAGTATCCAAATAATCGTAAGATTTATTAATCTTTTTTGTATAAACTTACGAAATTTTATTAATCTATTAATCTAAAGGAGTTAAGTTATGTCAGAAAAAGCAAACAAGGGTCACAGTGCAGATGATTTTGGTTCTGAGCTGCAATATAGACTAGGAACAATATCTAATGCGCATACCACATTAGTCGGAACTAATCATTCTAAATTAGAGAGGTATGCATCAGAATTTATTGTATCCACCGAATTAACAACTGTTACTATTAAGAAAGCTAATAAAGTATTAGAAAAATTCTTAACAGATAATAGCCTGTCCTCTATTGTAGAGTTGCTAGATAATAATAATTTGCTAAACAAGGCTATTGCTCAGGAGAACAAACAGTATTCTAAAACAGCACATAGGGAAACATGTGATTTGCTGACATATATAAAAGATAGCTTACTTCCTCAATTAGAGACTCTCTTAGGTACAGAAGAAACAACCAAGCAAGCAAAATTTACTGAATATGTTCTTCCTAAAGCAGATGCAATAGCAGCATATCAGCTTGAATATCAAATATTTATGGACCGTTGTAAAGACACAGGAGTTGAGGAAATAGATATTCCTCAAAATTTAAAAGAATTCGAAACAGCAATAGGTATGGGGGCGCTTCCTGCTCCTGGTAATGCTCACCATAAAGCTACGATGCCTGAAGTGGGAGCGGTGATAGATGATAATACAAAAGAAGTGGAACAAATTCAATGTGCAGCTGCTCTGAGAGAGCTTACTAGTGAAACTATGAAGAGTCAGCAGGGCTGTTTTAATTTAGTTATAGAACAAAGGATTGAACACGAAAAGTGTAGACATACTTTTGAAGGTTACGGGAACAAAGATAAAGCCTGTAATCCTATTGAAGTGAAGGTGTATAATATAAAAGGAAATTGTAAATCACATTATCCGTCTACTTTACTTAATGCTGCAGCTGAAAAAACTTTTGAAGAAAGCCTGAGCGCTATTAAGTATGTAGTAGGTGAAGATGGTCAGTCTTATAGTCTTGATGGTAATGAATGGAGTAAGTTTGTCTCTAATTATATAGGATTTACAAAAAAATTTATTGCTCATGTGGAAAAACAAAGCAATTCAGGATTTTCTTATAATGGACCATCAGAAACAGAAAAAGATTCTGTTACATCTCTTTATAATAAATATTTTAGTACTACTCTGACCTTACCTGAAGCAGCTCCTGAAGCAGCTCCTGGGGTTCATATTGCAGAACATTGTGTGAAAGATGGTGATAATATTACGTGTACTACAACAAGTGAATTATCAATACCAACAACACACACTATATCGTGTGTTGTTGGAGAACTTCTAGAAAACGGGACTTGTCCTCATATCTAGGAAGAGTGTGTGATATTTAAAAAAGAGAGAAGCCATGAGTACCTGCTCGTGGCTTCTTTGTTTTGTGTGGTGTGTACAAATTTTTACTAAGATTAACCCCTACTCATCAGAGCGAGGATCTAATTCTGAGGAAATTGGTGTAGTATGAGGGACAGATACAAAGTTATCTTCAGTTGCTTCAATTGTTTTAGTACCTTTGATCATCCTTAATGTAGTGAATGTTCCAAAGATCAACATAACTACAACAAAAGATAAAAAGAATCCTTGATGCCCCGCGGCCATGAAGAAAGACGTGACAATTGGTCCAATCACCGAGCCTATACCATAAGCAAGAAGCATGCCTTGCGTTGCTTCTATGATATGGTTTGTTTTCACAAAGTCACAAGTATGACTCATGGAAATAGGATATATGGCGAACGTTAGTCCTCCAAAAATAAAAGTTATAAGTCCAAAAAATAATAAGTTTTTTTGTAAAAAATAACTAGCTAAGACCATAGCAACACATACCAAAATGCCTAATAAGCAAAGAGAAACCAATACTATCCTTCTATCCAAAATATCGGATACATACCCCAGCGGGTATTGCAAAATAACCCCACCAAATAAAGTAACAGCAATGAGCGCTCCAATACTATCTATATCAAATCCTATATCTTTCAAATACACCGGCAAAAGTCCATATATAGAAGCTATTAAAATACCAGATATTGCACATCCGACAATTCCCGTTGGCGAAATTTTATATAATTCTTTAAACCCTAATGATTGAGGCTCTTCAATTTGTGGCCCACTACTAACCATTAGAGATATAGGAACAATAGCAACCATGATAAGTATAGTCGCCAAACAAAAAGGAAATATGGTTTTATAATCAGTTACACCTAAGAGAAGCTGCCCACCCGCTTGTCCGCCGTAAAGCATGATCATATATAGTGCTATATACTTGCCCCTGGTATGCTTATTGCTCATATTAAGTAGCCAACTCTCTATCGTGATATATAGTCCCGCCAAACTATATCCTCCAATAGCTCGGGCAATGGTCCACAGAATAAGATCTTGCTTCATCCCCGGAATAATTGTAGATACCGCAAGAACAGCCGCAAATGCAGAAAAAGAGCGGATATGTCCTATCTTTGTTATAACCGATGATAAGTTAAACGACCCAATCAGCATACCTAAGTAATAAACGGATGTGAGCAAACCTATTATAATGTCGGATTCACCAGCTGCTTTAAGGCGCAATGATATTAAGGTACTATAGAAACCATTGCCCAGCATCAGCAAACAAGTGCTGATTAGTGGAATGAACAAAGGTAAAGTAAATCTTAAAGCTCTCACTAGTTGCTCTTCGTTAGAAAGTTATTAACAAGTAATTATATCATTATAAAGGTTAATAAACTCTAAATATCATAAAATTGTTAGTACTTTACAAAAAAAGTAAGCCACAATAATTCTCTACTCTAAGTTTAGCTTCTTCCATTTACCACTTTTATATCGAAAAATAAAGAAAATAATTGGGATAATTTTATAAATAGAGATTATGCTCCACAACGAAGAAGGTGTGACATTGAAATACGTGATCATAATATAGACGGGGGTTAATAAAAATAAGAAAATAGTAGTGGAATATACACACATCAAAAATTTAGTGTCACCAGCAGCAGTCAACATACCAGTATAAGTCCAGAATATTCCATCAACTATAAAAAACACCCAAACAAACTGTAACGCAGTTATGGTCTCGCTAACAATATAATGAAGATTAGAGTTATCTCTTATAAAGAAACTTACTGTATAGTTAGGAAATAATATCAAGGGAAACAATAAGAAAAAGATAATAGAAAAATAAAGAATCATTGCTGATTTCATCAATTTATTCAAATAAGTCCAATGTTTAGCTCCAATAATATTAGCAGCTATAGCTGTAATACCTTTTTGCAAGCCATCAATAAAAAAATTGAAAAACAAGAAAATAGTCAAAGCTATTGAATGGACAGTAACGTATTCTGCTCTTAAGTGAGCAAGTATTAAAAGCAAAACAGTCCAAGCTCCGATATCTAATGTTAGCCCCACCGCGTTTGGCATTCCTATCTTTAAACAGTTAATCAAAATTCTTTTATCAAAAGAAAAATGACGCGTTTTATATAGTTGATTATTATGTGTTCTTAAAAAATCTACTAATAAAATGCCTACTTGAACTACATTAGAAATAACGGTTGCATACGCCGCTCCATTTATTCCCATGGGTGGAATCAGCCCCTTTACCCCTAATATTAAAATAAAATCCAGAAAAATATTAATAGCATTAGTAATTATAACAGTGATAGTCACAATTCTAATCTTACCTCGTCCTACATAAAAAGAAGATAGAGCGGCTGTTATTGCCATTAAAGGCGCAGTAGAAATCAATAGCTTATAATAAAAACTACCTAACTGCTCAAATTTCTCAGGCAAGATAAGGTTAGCAGTATATAATCCTAAGGGTACAGTGATTATAAATAACGCCAAAGAAAACCAGAACATTTGCCACACAGGGCGCGCTACCTTATCGTATCTTCTAGAGCCATTATATTGACCTACAAAAACTTCGGAAACATAGGCAATCTTAATACCCGCAAACTGGATCATGGCATAGATGTTACCGATTAAAGTAGCAGTGTTCAGTGCATCCAAGGAGTAATGGGAAAGTATCAGCCGATCGCAAAGTAACATTAAAGTAACAGAAAAAGCGATCATCATTAAGGGGAACGAGATGCTAAATAACTGTTTTACACTGGCAAGCTTGTGTTTTGATTCTAACAATTCTATATCCTCGTAGAATAAATTTTCTGCAACATGCAAAAATTTAAGTAATTTTTAAGAATTATAATATAAAATATATATATATATAATAAGCTATTAGTACAATGTTTCAATTGATACAAAAATTTTTTCGTAAGCTAAAATCTTTTGTTAGTATAATATTTTTGTTGACACAAAAAACTTTTCGTAAGCTAAAGTCTCTTAGGAAAAAGCACCTTACTAATGAAGTATTTCATACACAAGTACTATCTGGCATAAGACGCAAAGGTCGTTTAACCCATCGATACATATTCATGATGATTGCTTCTACTAGCATTGCAACAATTGGGCTCATCACAAATTCAGTTATTATAGTGGTAGGGGCTATGCTTATTTCCCCCATGATGAACCCTATTATGCTCTTTGGTTTTTCCCTCTGCACACTTAACTACGACCAGTTAAAAATCAGTGCTAAATCAATAGTGTATGGAATAATAATTGCAGTAACTACATCTTTTCTTATTACAAAAATATCTCCCATTCATCAAATAACAGAGCAAGTTACTTCTCGTACGCATACCGATCTATACAATCTTTTGATTGCGGTATTTTCTGGTGCTGCAGGTGTATATACAATAATAAAGAGAAAGGGAGAAGAAATCATAGGTGTAGCACTAGCAACCTCAATATTACCGCCATTAGCAGTGGTAGGGTTTGGATTAGCCTTGGAAAATTATGAGATTGCTAGAGGAGCTGGATTTTTGTTTACAACAAACCTACTAGCTATAGCTATCTCTGCTACAATACTAGCAATCTGGTATGACTTTGGACCAAACAATACTACTTCACAAACCCTTTGGCAAATATTTACAACTATAGTAATATTTGTTATCTTATCTATCCCATTAGGTATAACCCTAACTGGAATAGCTTCACAAATTCAAGTAGAAAATCTCACGAGATCTAAAATAAATAGATATTTCAAAGAATATACAGATTTGAATTTTGTAAAGATAAAATTTCCCAAAAAAGACAGAATAGATGTTAGGGCGGTAGTCTACACACACCTATATAAGGGGGCTGCGCAAGAAGAAATAACACATTCTTTAGAAGCGGCACTAAACAAAAAAGTTTTGCTAGTATTAGAACAAATACTTTTTCGCGACAACCTTCACGAAAAAGCATTTCTACACCGCGCAAATTCAGAAAAAGACATAACTACTTTAATAAAAAATGAAGTACAGTTTCCTATTCAGTATATATCGATAGATCGCGTTAATAGTATTGCAACCATATATCCAGCACATCATAAAAACGTAAACGCAAAATACTTATATGAATCTCAAAAAATTATCTCTAGTAAATTTCCTGGCTGGAGCATACAGATACACCCTCATGTTGTACAAATACCAATAATATATTTTATGGTAAATAAGACTAGTTTATCAAAAGAGGAAGAAGAAAAATTAGAAATAGTAACGTGGATACTAAAAAGTTGGGGAGTCTATGAAGTCACAGTAACAGGGTTTGTAGATTTCCTGGATGAAAGCACAAAACTTAAACAAACTTCAATAATAGAGAAGAGAATCAATTATGTTATTAAGAAATTAAAAGACAACTCTATAACGGCAGTTTCAATGGTTGCGCATCAACCAACATCACAAAAAAGTTCTTATGGAATAACCGACTCACAAAAAATTCAAATAGTTCCACAGGGTAAAGCGTTAGACGCGATGTAATTAAAAGTTTTCTGAATCAATATAAATTTGCCTAAATCCAGAGCTTGCTTTATTATTGATAACAAAGAGTTATTAATTTAGAAAATGAATAAAATAAAAAAACTTATAGAAAGACTCCATATAACTCCACTAATTTTTGCAAAATGGGTCATTGTAATTGGTGTGTGGAGCGGAACATTATTTTCTGCATATTTGCTGTATATATTCCATGATTTACCAAGTATTGATACCTTAGAAGAAATAAGAAGATCCAGAAAAGTAACAATACTCGATAACAAAGAACAAATCATCTCTACCTATGGTGATATATATGGAAGATATATATATTATTATGAAATTCCTAGAAATCTTAAAAATGCTGTAATTGCTATAGAAGATAGAAAATTCTTTGAGCATTGGGGTGTTAATATATGGAGCATTGTAAGGGCAGCAGTTGTAAATTTAAAAGCTGGATATACCGTGCAAGGGGGAAGCACTATTACTCAACAGCTTTCAAAGATAGTATTTTTGAATCAAAAAAAAACATTAAAAAGAAAATTACAAGAGGTATTACTCTCTATTGAATTAGAGCAAAGATATACAAAACAACAAATTCTCGCTATATACCTCAATAGAGTATACCTCGGCTCTGGCCTATACGGTGTTGATGTGGCGGCGAAATATTATTTTGGTAAAAACGTCCAAGATTTGACATTATATGAATCTGCTATTATTGCAGGATTAATTAGAGCACCATCAAGATACTCACCGGTAGCAAATCCAGAATTAGCTGGACATAGGGCATACCAAGTTCTCATAAGTATGGTCGAAGATGAGTTTATTAATAAAAAGCAACTTGAGAAGGCCACAGTTATGCCTGTTCAGTTAAATACTGAAATGCTTGGTTCTAAAAAGAGGACTCATTTCACTGAATGGATTTATGAACAAGTAGAGAGACACGTGCTAAAAGAAGACAAGGATGTAGTGGTTAAAACTACTTATAATCGTAATATAGATGCTATAGCATCTACAGCATTGAAAAATCAAATAAATAAAATAGAAAAGGAAAGAGAAGTACATGAAGGAGCTGTAATAATAATGGACTATGAAGGCAAAATCTTAAGCATGGTAGGAGGAAGAGATTTTAGCAAAAGTTCTTTCAACAGAGTAACGCAATCATTAAGACCTCCGGGATCAGCATTTAAAACTATTGTATATGCAACTGCTATGGAACGTGGATACAGTCCTGATAATGAAATAGAAGACAAAGAGATAGAATTTGCAAATGGGTGGGCTCCTCAGAATTTTAATAAAAACTTTTTAGGATATATTACATTAGAAGAAGCTTTTATAAAATCTATTAACACAGTAGCAGTGCAACTTGCAGAATCAGTAGGTCTCTCTCATATAATAAAAACCAGCAGAAAGTTAGGGATAACATCTCCACTTAACCACGATCTATCTCTAGCACTTGGTTCGTCTTCTGTGAGTTTACTTGAAATTACATCCGCTTATGGAACGATAGGCAATAATGGGTATTTATTAAAACCGTATGGCATTATATATATCAGAAACACACAAACTGGAGAGTTTATATATGAAAACCCCTCTGAGCAATCTATAAAAGTTTTAAGCGATAGAACCGTTGGAATTATGCAAAACCTTCTTCTTGCTACGGTGCGGGAAGGAACGGCTAAAAAGGCACAATCAAATTTTAGAATTTGGGGGAAAACAGGAACTTCACAAGCTTTTAGAGATGCATGTTTTATAGGTTATACTGACAAAATTGTAATCGGATTATGGCTAGGCAATGACGACTATTCACCAACAAAATTTGTTAGTGGGGGGACTTATCCAACAATCCTAGCTCGCGATATCTTAAGAAAAATCGAAGCTCAACAGCCGTCTTCTTAACTAAGTTCTGATGCTGTTGTTGACTCGCTGGTACCAGAATCCAAAATAATTATAGTTTAAGAGCCCTATATAGAATTGATTTTGAGATGTTTAATGTGCTGCATATGTCTTTAGGGGGTATAGTTAAATCTTTATGAAGAGCTTTTGCTCTTGCTATTATTTCTTTTGTTAATTTTTTAGGTCTACCTCCTAATCGTCCTCTTGCTCTTGCGGCTCTAAGCCCTGCTTTTGTTCTTTCTTGGATGACTTCTCTTTCAAACTCTGCCAATGCTCCAAATACATGAAATATTAATTTTCCTCCAGAAGTAGAGGTGTCAAATCCTTCTCTTAAAGTTTTAAACTGTATATCGTTTTCTTGTAGTTTATTGATTATATTAATCAGATTTCTTAGCGATCTTCCAAGTCTATCCAGCTTCCATACAACTAAAGTATCTCCTTTTCTTACGTAAGACAGAGCCTCCTCTAATTCTGCTCTTCTTTCTTTGCTCCCAGAAACTTTTTCCTGATATACTTTCTCGCATCCAGCTTTTTTGAGATCATCTATTTGTAAGTCTAGATTTTGATCTTCTGTTGATACTCTTGCATATCCTATTAACATAAAATGCTATTTAGGTTGTCTTGTAAGTGGGATAAATTTTTTTCGTTCAGCTTTCCTATTTTCTTTTTGATTAATCTGTTATCTAGGGTGAATATTTTCAATCTCATATAGGAAGCGATCTTTAGACCTGCTTTATTTAGGTCATCTATTTTAACATCAGTATTCCAAGATGTTCCAGCACCAGTTGTGATCATGGCCATTACTGTATGATCGTGAGTTTTATTAAATTCTCCATTGGATAATACAACAGCTGGTCTAGGCTTGGTATTCGCATTGTCTACAAATGGAAATGGTATGACTACTATGTCTCCTTTGTTACAAATCATTATAAGCCTCATTGTCTTGATCGGAGTTCCATTCATTGTCAAGGGTGCTTTCTAATGCAATAGCAAATTCTGCATCGAAAGGACTAATCTTTTTTAAGGTTACTTTTTTATTTTCATTAATTTCAAACAGCAAACGATCTCCTGAATGAAGGGCTAATAAATTTCTGATTTCAATGGGAATGGTCGTTTGTCCATTCTTGGTTAGTCTAGCAACGTTCATCATAAAGATACTGTTAAATTATTTACATGTAAGCTGTGTACATTTTTTATGTAGTACACAAGCCCACTCTCTAAGTTTAACACAAACAAATGAGATTACAACCTTAATTGTGTATTATTTTAAAAAGAAAGGGCTCCAGTAGACAGCGGGTATACTAAACTAATGCTTAGTGCGTAAAACATAAAAAAGCATCTCCGGGGACTTTGTTAAAAGAACGAGTAAAAACACAGGCATCCTTGCTTGTTTTTCTCCAAATTAAGAGAAAAACCTTAACAAGGCCATCAAGTTTAGAGGTGTTCAGTGTATAAAATTAAAAAGCCTCTTTTTCGAAAAGATAAAATGCTTTTAAAGCGGCCGTTTTTAAGACAACCATATTAATATATACTTGACTATATCATATAGTCATGTATACTAGAGATATATTATTATTTGAGTACTAACATGCAACATTCTATTTCATCTAGCCAATTTAAAACTCATTGCTTAAAAATTATTGAAGATATCTACAACACAAAAGAATCTCTCATTATTACCAAAAGAGGAAAACCTATGGCAAAGATAGAGCCAATAACCAAGCTATCTGATGATGCTTTATTATTTAATTCTATGCAAGATAAAGCCTCTATCGTAGATAAAGATATAATTTCAC
>Ga0233431_1004248_pt1 | contig 15645 bp, 9 predicted proteins | sample SI_118_April2016_FD_179867 | JGI IMG/M metagenome (GOLD analysis project Ga0233431, IMG submission 179867) | Seawater microbial communities from Saanich Inlet, British Columbia, Canada - SI_118_April2016_200_MG | ecosystem: Environmental > Aquatic > Marine > Inlet | place: Canada: British...
GATTTTTCGTTAAGCGCTTCGTTTCCGCAGGTAAAAGAGGCGCTGGACAAACATTTACCGGACGATATAACTCTGATCGATATTGCCGCTGTTCCTGAGAAAATAGAGTCTCTCAATGCGGCGATCAAATTCGCGAAGTATTTTGTTGCGTGCGAGGTTGACGACACTATTATTCGGAAAATATCCGAAGTCCTTGAAAGCGACGATATAATAGTTGAACGGTGGACGAAAAAAGGCACACGAAACGTTGATATCAGGCCCGGAATATTTGAGATCAGCGTTTCCGACGACAGAAAAGGGTTTGCAATGGTTCTCGGTATGGAAAAACACACGTCGGCGAAACCTCCGGAAGTACTGAAATTGATTTTCGGAGAATCGACCGCCCATGACGTCACCAGAACCGGACAGTATGCGGACATTAATGACAAGGGGATCACTCCTCTTGACGTAGCAGGGAAAATGTAAGGAGTACATTTTGAAAAGTGAAATAGTAATAAACACAGGAATTCACGAGACCAGGATCGCGATCATCGAAGATTCGAAACTGGTTGAGGTCTGGGTTGAAAGCCCGGATAATGAAAGAATGGTGGGCGATATTTACAAAGGAACCGCGAATGCCGTTATTCCCGGCATACAGGCGTCTTTTGTTGATATCGGCATGGAAAAGAGTGCCTTTCTGCACGCTTCGGACGTAAGCGGTTATTCGATTGATTTTGCCGCGCAATACGACACCGATGATGATGACGACGACGATGATGATGATGAGAAAGTTTCCGATAAGAAGAAATCTTCTCATCCCAAAAAGGGGCGTGACAAACGGGGAAGATCGGGAAGATCACCCGAAAAGAGATATCCTCCCATTGAATCGATCATCAAAAAGGGACAGGAAATAATCGTCCAGATCACCAAAGAACCAATCTCGACAAAAGGCGCGAGGGTGACCTCCGAGATCTCTCTTCCCGGACGGTTCCTTGTTCTTGTACCGGGCGGCTCGAAGATCGGCGTATCGCGGAAAATAGAATCCCGCAAAGAGGCCAAGCGTCTCAAACAGATCGCGAAAAAATACAAACCCGCAGGATACGGCCTTATTATCAGGACGGTTGCCGAGGGTAAAGGCGAAAACGAGGTCGAGGCGGAGATCAACAATCTTCTCGGCGCATATCAGGAGCTTATGAAAAAAGCCGATAGTCTGCCGACTCCCTCGCTGGTCCATAAGGAAATGGGAATGACCTCCGGAATCATCCGCGACATTCTGAGCGAGGACATCGATTCGGTGGAAGTCGATACGAAAGAACATTACAATGATATCCGCAAATATCTAAAGAACACGTCGCCGGCTCTCATGAAAAAAGTGAAGCTGTTCAAAGAGAAAGAGCCCATTTTTGATCATTACAAGATCGAAAAAGAGATCGACACCATTTTCAACAGAAAAACATGGATGAAAAAAGGCGGATCTCTCGTCTTCGATCATGCCGAAGCGTTAACGGTTATCGATGTCAACAGCGGGAAATTCCTCGGAAAATCCAATCAGGTCGAGACGATCCTCGAGACGAATATCGAGGCGGCTCGTGAGATCGCACGCCAGCTCCGGCTCAGAGATATCGGCGGCATTATCGTCATTGATTTCATCGACATGTATGACATGAAGAACAGACGAAAAGTCGAGGATATTTTCGCCGACGCGCTCAGAAACGACCGTTCGCGGGTATCGATCTCCCAGATCAGCGAATTCGGCCTTATGGAGATGACTCGTCAGCGTGTCCGTCCGAGCCTCGTTCAGGCATTTGCCGAGCCGTGCCCCACATGCGAGGGAATCGGTATGGTGCAGGGCAGAGAGACAACGGTATCCAAGATCGAGCGCTGGCTGAAACGGGCGGAATCATTCGGGAAAGAAAAGAGCTACACCATCTTCGTACATCCGGGGGTATTCGCATTTTTATTCGATAACGGCGAAGAAAAGCTGTCCATGCTCAAATCAAGTACAAAACTGAGTATTGACATCGTCGTGGATGCTAAAATTGCGATCAGTGAATTCTACTGTTTCAGCTCGACACGAAACGTGGATGTAACGGATGAATTTATTCCCGTGAAAAAAGGTCAGCCGGGTAAAAGCTACAAATCAAAAGCAAAACCGAAAACAAACGTGAAATCTCCCGAACCGAAACGGTCGTTTACACGGCCAACATCGAAACCGAAAACAAACGGTACCGGGAACTCTCCCGAACCGAAAGAGTCTATTTCACAGGCAACATCGAAACCGAAAACAAACGGTATCGGGAGCTCTCCCGAACCGAAAGAGTCTATTTCACAGGAAAAAGAAGTGAAAAGCGAAAGCAGTTTCGGCAGGAAACCCCGTCAGAAAACAAGACGCTGACAACGCACGGTTTTGAGCACGGCACCATTTTTAAAAAAGCTCCGGAGCGATCCGGAGCTTTTTGTTTTTCGCCTGATGTATTATACTGCTATTCAACATTTGAATTCGAACCGGATAATAAATTCACATTCGGAAAGAGTATGTCCAAACACGCAACATTTCGTTTCTATGAGGAACTAAACGATTTTCTGCCCCCCGGGAAACGGAAAAAACAATTCCGGTATGATTTTGAGGGAAGCCCGTCGGTAAAAGACGCCGTTGAGGCAATCGGAGTGCCTCATTCCGAGGTCGATCTTATCCTCGTAAACAGCATATCCGTGACATTTGACTGCCGCATTCGGAACGGCGATACGATCTCCATGTATCCCGTGTTCGAAAGCCTGGATATTGCAGGGATTACCCATCTGCGGGAAACGCCGCTCAGAACACCGAAATTCGTCCTCGACACTAACCTCGGGAAACTCGCAAAGTACATGCGTATGCTCGGATTCGACACGCTGTACGAAAGTAATTATGAGGATTCCGATATCGCCGCGATATCGCTTTCGGAGCGCCGTACGATCATTACCCGCGGCAAATCCCTGCTGAAACGAAAATCGGTTACGCACGGATACCGTATTCGGTCTCAGCATCCCGCGCAACAGGCGGCAGAGGTGGTTCGCCGATTCGATCTGATCTCCCGCATTAAACCGTTCAGCCGCTGTTCGGTATGCAACGGGATGGTAAGTAACGTTCCGAAAGACGATGTGGTTGACAAACTCGAACCGAAAACGATAAAGTATTTCAACGAATTTTACCGGTGCGGATCATGCGGAAAAATTTACTGGAAAGGATCGCATTTTGACAAAATGACCATTTTCATCAATACGCTGATAATGCACGCATCAGAAAAGTAATAACGGTATCGGCGTATTATCGTCATTGAAAAATTCCGCGGTTTTTTCGCCGGTCGGAGCCATGCAGTCCTTGACAAATATCTCCGGCAATCATATCATTAGTAATTCACATTCAATGGCCGATCCCGCAAAACAGCCGGTTGATCTTTCCGTCAATAATTTCACGTTCTAAAAGGATAAAAATAGTGCCGTCCGAGCAATTCTTTCATAAATTCGCAGAATCCGTTGATACGGAACTGACACGAGCAGCCCGGAAAAATCCGTTCCTGAACTGCTCGAAATCACGACTGATGCAAAGTCTTCACGCATACCGGAAATTATTGAACAAAAACCGCGACAGAATCAAAAAGATCCACGATGACGGCGGCTCCGGATTCGTCGTATGCGCCCTTCTGTCCCTGCTGATCGACAGGTTCATTCTTCACATAGCGGATACAGTCTGCCACGAAAAAAAGAGTGGGCATGGATTTGCAATTGCGGCGCTCGGAGGGTACGGACGAAATGAGCTGAATCCATACTCCGATATCGATCTATTGTTTCTTGTCGCAAACGATCCCGCTCCGGAAACCGAAAATGAAATAAGTGTCATCATTCAATTCCTTTGGGATCTGAATCTCGATATCGGACATTCCACGCGGACCCATGACCAGTGCATCGAAGCGGCAGGAGAGGATATCACGCTTGCGACTTCGCTTCTCGAGGGACGGTATCTCACAGGAAACCGCGATCTTTGGAACGGATTCGAAGATACCTTTTACGGCAGTTTACGTGACTGTGCAGGAAAAAATCTTGCGATGCAGAAAATCGAGGAGCGCAATGCACGCCTGAAATCCTATGACTGCACTGTCCAGATACAGGTTCCAAATGTCAAGGAAAGCCCCGGAGGACTTCGCGACATTCATACTTCACGATGGCTGATGGCGCTCTCAGGGAATGGCGGCACATTCCGCGACCTGCACGAATCCGGGCTCCTTTTCGAGCATGAGCTTCCTGATTATGAGGAAGATTTGGATTTTCTTCTGAGGGTGAGAAATGCGATGCATTTTGCCGCCGGGAAAAAATCGGATATGCTTGCGTATCTGAGCCTTCCCAACATAGCCAAAAATCTCGGTTATTCCGGCTCAAGAAAGCAGTATACCGAACAGTTCATGCGCGAATATTATATGAGAGCCGGAAGAGTGTTCCGGCTGAGCGGACACATTATCGGCAGACTTTTAGCCCGGGATACGGCTTCATCGGCACAATCCGTCAAAACCGATCCGTCCGGCCTTTTGATTGTTGACGGCAAAGCGGATTTCCCTCCCGGCGCCGATGAATTGCTCGCCGGACACCCGGAGTTGATCATACATATCTTTGCGCTTGCAGCCGGTCACGAAATTGAGATAGCCGAAAACGCGACGGCGGTAATCGAGCGGATCAACCCGGAGATCGGCAGCGAATTCCCCGAAAATTCGGAGGTTCAGGCAGCGTTGTATGATTTGCTGACCCTTCGGAAGGGCATAGGAAAAGCATTCCGCCTCATGCATGAGCATGGTGTATTGACAAAGCTGATCCCCGAATTCAGCTCCATAAGCTGGCATTTCCAATACAATTTTTACCACGCCTACACGACCGACGAGCATTCTCTCCGAGTCATCGAAAATCTTGAGAAAATGGCCCATCGAACCCTGTACTCATTGCCGGAGCTTACCGAGATCATGGCCGATGTGACAGCAAAAGGCGCCCTGTATCTCGCAGGAATTCTGCACGATATCGGAAAAGGAAAAGGCAAATCGCACTCTCTCCGCGGAGAACGTATGGCAACGCAGGCGCTTGTCCGGCTCGGATTCGACGAAAGGACCGTCGAGCTTGTCAAATTTCTAATTCGCGAGCATCTGATCATGGCGCATATTTCGCAGCGGCGGGATATGGAGGATATTGAGACTATCAGGGACATTGTTAAACGTGCGGGAAGTGCGGGACGGGTGAGAATGCTTACGCTTCTTACATTTGCCGACCTTCTGGCTCTTTCCGAGGAAGCGCTCACCGACTGGAAAAAAGCGCTGCTCATGAGCCTGTATAACAAAACGATGATGTACCTCGACAAAGGATACGAACGGCTTACTGGCCAATCGGGCGAAAATATCGTCGGCAAAATATTGAAAGGCTCCGGAGCGGGTATTTCAAAGCAGACGGCACGCGATCATATTCGGCATCTGCCGGAACAGTATACCCATGTCACAAGCCCTGCAAATATACGGGCACATCTGCATGGGATCGAACGTATGAAGCGGCATGGAGTATGGTCGTCATTCACCCATCAGAAAGATGTCAGCCTTCTCACTGTAATCACGAAAGATTATCCGAAAGCGCTTTCGGATATTTGCGGAACGATTACGTCGTCGGATATAAATATCATCGGGGCGCAGATTTTTACCCGGAGCGACGGTCTGATCATCGACTCGTTTCTCGTTGTCGATGAAAACGGAAGTTCTGTCATCGCGCCCGAAATCCAAACGGCGTTTAAACGTAACATCCGCGCAGTCGTCACTGAGAAAATTGGAGTCGCGGAACTTATAAAAACAAATATTCAGCGCTGGAAACACCGTAAAAAGAACGCTGTGTTCTCACGTCCCCGGATCAAAATTCATAATGACATTTCCTCGAAATATTCGGTTATCGATATTTTCACTATTGATTATACCGGGCTGCTTTACGACATAACCAGCATTCTGGCGTCGTTCAATATCGATATTCATACTGCAAAAGTCGGAACCGACGAGGATCAGATCGCGGATGCGTTCTATGTGCGGGAAAGCGGCGGCGGGAAAATCGAAGATAAAACCACGCTTGAGAATATCACATCGGCGCTGACAGAAACGCTCAATAAGGCATTCGGGAAATAAACTACATTGTCACGTCCGGCAGTTAATTTCATACGCCCCGGCCCTGCGGACATCCCCTCTATCAAGGGGACACGGTGCAGCCGGGGGGGATCTGGATGCCAACAAATACCATCCCGAAGCAAGGGCACCGAGGATTTCTTCCTATCTATATGGTCACATCCGGCAGTCCCCATTCCTCTTTCAGCCGGAGATAACTTCTCCGTGTCAGCTGAACAAAACAGGGCTTTTTCGCGGGATCGAGCCATGACAGGAGCCTCATGATATTCGCCTCGGAAACGGCTGTACAGCCCGCGGTATATGAATCGCTGTCTCTCCAGATATGAATAAATATACAGCTCCCCGCATTTTTTTCGGGCGCGTCGGTGTTATGTCCGACCAGGATCGCATACTTATACAGATCGTCCTCACGCATCATTTGCTCGTGGGACGTATCCGGCGCATCCGCGATCTTCTCGTCGCGTACGATCATATTATAATATTCTGAGCGCGAGTCATCGATGCATATCATCTCCGGCGCGGTCTCCACATACGGGAATTTTATCCGCACATTTTTCTGATATCCGTACGCCCGGAGAAGCTCATACGCGCCTTTGGGAGACCGGCCGTCCCCCTCACGCTTGACCGGCTCGTCGGACAGGCGGGTGTTCTCGCGGTGCAGTCCCCTACCCCACGCCATGCCGTTCTTGCCGAGAACCGCCGGGCACGCAAAATTGAATTTCCATTCGCCGTCCACGCGGACAAATCCCTGAAGCACCGCTTTATTCGCCGATTCCTGATTCGAGACCACAAGCACAAGCTGCTCGGCTTCAACGGTCGGATCATGCGGCATGACAGTGGTGACCGAGCGCAGCGTAAAAAAGGATATCAACGCGATGAGCACGGCTGCAGCGGCGAAAATAAGCATTTTTCGGGTCATTTAATCTCCTTGCTGCCCATAGTATGGATACAATAACTATCTCTGACACGAGCTAAGATAACAGTGTCGCAGGGTGAAAAGCAAAAGGAAATTTCTTCAAAACGGATAAATGAGCCTGAAAGCTGTTCATGTGCGGCAGAACTACGGTTTCACATCAGACCCTCACAACGTCATTTCACAAGCAACATCCTGTTAGTTACCACATTATCCATTGTTATCAGCCTTGAGAAGAACACACCCGATGATACCAATTCGCCGCTCATGTCGCGTCCGTCCCAAACTGCCGAATGAACTCCCGCGCTCATCTCTCCCGTTTCCAGCACACGGATGAGCTGGCCGGTCATATTGTAGATACTAAGCTCGGCATATCCAGCCTCGGGAAGAGTGAATTCAATTGTTGTCGTCGGATTGAACGGATTCGGATAGTTCGCAGTCAGGAGGATTTTGGCGGGAACATCGCCGGTATTATCAGCTATATTCAAGGCGTGGGAGTCGTACGAAAATAGCGCTTTAGTTGAGCTGACCCATTCGCCGTCTCTCCATGATTGAAACCGCAACTCTGTCATTCTGCCCTGCTCGTCATACGTATTCGTATGCCCGTAGGAGTTGGTCCATTCACTGTCTACCATTAACTGTAAAAGCTCTTCGGTCAAATTACCCTGATCATTATACGTAAAGGTTGCTTTTCTAGTATTAAGAATTAAATCATATTCTTCATCATACCATGTTTGATGCAGCTCTTCGGTCTTCAGCCCATCATCATACGTATAGAATATTTTTATACTCCAAGGTTTGTTCACTCCAACTACCTGACGCGTTTCGATCATATTGCCCTGATCGTCGAATGTGTTAAAATACTGGAAATGAGTTTCCCATTTGCTTCCGCTCCACGATTCCCTAAGCCATTCAGCCATATTCCCGTCACTGTCATACGTATAGGTCCTCTTGTGAGAGTATTTCCATTTCCCATTTCCGTAGACTTGCTCAAGCTCTTCGTTCATATTTCTCTGCTCGTCATACGAAAAATTTTCTTTAAAGTAATTCACCCATTCGTCATTTTTCCAGTCCAGAACGATCCTTTCAACACAGTTCCCTTGTTTATTATATGTATAAAAGCCCTTTTTTGAATTAATCCACGCTCCATGTTCAAAAGCTTGGGATAATACTTCGGTACAATTTCCCCCTCCATCATACATTCTGACCACTTTATACTGGTCAATCCAGTTTCCGCCTGATAAACTCTGAATGATTTTAATCTCCTGATTATAATCTATCTCCTGTGCAATTTTCTGAAGCACATTATGAGAAGGCACATCACCGTCAATAAATCCGTCAACAAGGTTATCATCAGGATTACCTGCGAAGCAATATGTTGACAGCATCACAAAGAAAAAAACCAATATATTACGTGTCAAAGCAACATTGCTACCCCAATAACGTTTCATAGTCTCCATCCTTTCTTTTGGAGTGAGTTCCATAACCATAATAACAACAATTTTACCACGAGCATTTAACTCGGCAAAACCATTATAGAGAACCACTTCTCGCTTGTCAAGCAAAATTATTTGCGAACTTGGTGAAGTATTCGGAGAATTAGTAATGATAATTACTTATTCTCCCCCTACCAAAATCATTTCACCAACAACATTCTGCCGCTCGCAGTGCTGTTCTGAGTGCGGAGCCGCGAAAAATACACTCCGGTGGTAACGGCATTTCCGCTATCGTCGCAGCCGTCCCAGACGGCAAAGTGTTCACCGGGGGATATTTCTCCCGAGAGGAGGTTGCGGACTTTCTGGCCCATGACATTGAAAATAACCAGCTCGGCGCGCCCGGCCTCAGGAAGTGAAAAGTTGATCGTGGTGGACAAATTGAACGGGTTGGGATAGTTTGCGGTCAGGAGGATTTCAGAGGGGGTGACGGCGGCGTTTTCGGCGATATGTGTTATGGTGTCGTAGGAGGAGAGTGTTCTACGCATATCGGTCCTTTCACCATCTATAATGGATTGATTCATAGACTCGGTCAATCGGCCCTGCTCATCATACGTGTAGGTCAATACGATGGAGCCGCCCCATCCTCCGTCCTGCCAAAAGAGAATAGCAAATTCGGTCATATTACCCTGATCGTCATACGTATATGTCCTCTTCATGGAGTTTACAAATTCATCTTCTTCCTGGAGGTATGAATAATTAATCGATTCGGTCGCCAGCCCCTGATCATCATACGCATAAATAGTTTTTGAAACTATGATCTCATTATTTTGATTATGAACTCCTTGGAGCGCTTCAATCATTTTCCCCAGTTCATCATACATATAGACTACTTGGACGTAATCCTCCCATTTTCCATTTCTCCAATTCTGTACAAGGATTTCGCTCAAATTCCCTAATTTGTCATATGTGTTGATACTATTTTGCATATTTGACCATTCACCGTCTTCCCATGACTGGTTTAGCTGTTCGATTATATTACCATGTTCATCAATCGTACTGCTCATTATCCTTGAATTTAGCCATTCATTATCTTTCCAGCTCAGAATAGCCGCATCGGTCATATTATTCTGATCATTATATGTATACGCGGCTTTCTCCGAATTACTCCAGCCGTCATTTATCCATTCCTTTTGAAGACTTTCGATCACATTACCACGGTCATCATATAATATGGTAAGCATAATATTATCAACCCATTCTTCATCTTCCAATACCTGATAGAGCTTGATCTCTTGATTATAATCTATCTCCTGCGCAGTCTTTTGAAGCACAGTGCGAGAAAACGTATCACCGTCAACAAATCCCTCTCCCATTTTTTCATCAAGATTCCCGGCAAAACATAAGCTCGATTGTACGATGAACAGAAAAACCAACACCAAACGCTTCATACTATCCACCTGTATTTTGAAATGGTGAGTATACTCTCACAAAAGATATTTTACATTGATCAATCGATAGCTAAATCAGTATAGAGAAATTCTTCTCACATGTCAAGCAAATAATGTATTGCGGGAATATTCGGAGTACATTTCCGGTTTATTCGGATAATTAAAATGTGTGAGAAGAAAGGCTATCCCTCAACGTCATTTCACAAGCATCATCCGACCGCTTACAGTGCTGCCGGAATTGCGGAGCCGTGAGAAATACACGCCGGTTGTAACGGGAACACCGCTGTCGTCGCAGCCGTCCCACACGATGGAGTGTTCGCCGGGCGTCATTTCTCCCGAGAGGAGATTGCGGACTTTCTGGCCCATGACATTGAATATGACCAACTCGGCGTGCCCGGCCTCAGGAAGTGAAAAGTTGATCGTGGTGGACAGATTGAACGGGTTGGGATAGTTTGCGGTGAGGAGGATTTTGGCGGGTGAATCGCCTGTGTTATCGGCGATATGGGTTATGGTGTCATAGGAATAGAGTGTCTTCGCTGTCGGCTGTATTTCGTCGCCGTCCATATTTTGAAACCTTCTTTCGACTAATCGGCCCTGATCGTCATAGGTGTAGCTATGCATTAAGAAATTTTCCCATTCTTCATTGTGCCATAATTGAGTAAGCTCTTCAACAATATTTTCCTGATCATCATACGTACATGTTATTTTTCTCGAGTTAACAAATTCATCCTTTTCTTCATCATACAAATTCATCCGCAGTTCTTCGGCCTTCAGCCCCCTATCATTATACGTGTTGATAAATTTTGTAATGATAATATTATTATTCACATGCTGCCCCAAAAGCGTCTCAGTCTTATTGCCATGTTCATCATATGTATTTAATTTGTGTTGATACGTCTCCCATTCATCATTTTCAATTGACTGATAAAGTTCTTCGGTCGGGTTCCCATTCATATCATTCGTATATTTCATTTTTCCAGCATTTTCCCATTCGCCGTCATTCAGGTAAAAAGAAAGCCTTTCAATCATATTCCCTTTGTCGTCAAATATATATTCTGCTTTTGAGGTTTCACTCCATACATGGTCATTCCAGGAAAACCCGGCATATCCAATCTCTTTCCCCTGACCGTCATACGTATAAGTATACTTACTGGAGTTAATCCATTCTTCATTTTTCACTGACTGCCGAAGCACTTCCGTCATATTTCCGAGGTCATCATATTTTATGACCGTTTTATTTCTATTAATCCATTCACCATCAGTATAACTCTGATTGATATGTATCCTTTGATTATAATTATTCTCCTGAGCAATTTTTTGCTGCGTATTCTGAAACTGCATATCCCGGTTTAAATATCTTTCGGCAACCATATCTTCCGGATTTTCGGCCATACAAAAATTTGTTTTCAAAACAAAAAGAAAAACCAACACCAAGCGTTTCATACTATCCACCTTTCTTTTGATTTGGTTATTATTCTCTTCTATATAGATGCTTTCCCTTGGTCAAACGGTGGCCAATCCATTATAGAGAATTGCCTCTCTACTGTCAAGTAGATTTTTTCTCGGGTAGGGCTTTAGTATGAATAACGGATGTTCGGGGAAGGAGAGAACGGGCGAAACGTTTATTCCGCCCGCTTAGCAGCTGTCATTTCACAAGCATCATTCTGCCGCTCACGGTGCTGTCAAACGTACGGAGCCGTGAAAAATATACGCCGGTCGTCACGGGAACACCGCTGTCGTCGCAGCCGTCCCAGACGATGGAATGTTCGCCGGGGGTCATTTCTTCAGAGAGGAGGTTGCGGATTTTCTGGCCCGTGACATTGAATATTACCAGCTCGGCGTGCCCGGCCTCAGGAAGTGAGAAGTTGATCGTGGTAGACAGATTGAACGGATTCGGGTAGTTTGCGGTTAACGGGAGCGCGGCGGGAGTACGTTCGGTGTTTTCGGCGATATGGGTTATGGAGTCATACGTGAATAGATTTCTGAATTCTTCCGATAACTTTCCTTTTCCACCGTCGTATCCTAAGTAGTCATATGTAAATTGAAGGAATTCCGATATTCTGCCGTGTTCGTCATACGACGTTGTAAATTCCATTGAGGTCTTCCACGATTCTTCGAACCACCATTTTTCCAGCTCTTCAACCTCATCTCCCTGATCATTATACGTAAATGTATTTCTTCTATATTGTTTCCATTCTTCAAGATCGTTATTCCAGGACGATTGAGCTCTTTCAATCAATAAATCCCGGTCATAATACGTATAGTTTCTTTTTGTCACATTAGTTCCAGACGTCCTGAAATGACCACTCAATTCTTCAATCAATCGCCCCTGGTCATCATACGTATATATAACCTCCAAGCTTGGCTCCCATGTATCATCGATCAATCTATCTCGATACTCATGGATCATATTCATTTTCTCATCGTATATATACCTGCTTTTCGACGAGGCGGTCCATTCATCACTGCTAAAATTCTGCCGAAGCTCTTCAGCCAGATATCCCTTGTCGTCATAGATATAGTTTATTTTCAAAGATTCTATCCATTCTTCATCCCGCCAGACCTTTCTTAGCTTTTCGGTCAATTGTTCGGATTCGTCATACGAATAGTTGTGTTTTGCCGTGTTGACCCATTCGTTGTCTTTCCATGAATGACTTATCTCTTCAATTATTTTCCCGAGATCATCATACATAGCAATCGTTTGAGACATGTTTTCCCATTCGCCATCTGTAAAAGTCTGACGAATATATGTCATTTGATTATAATTAATCTCCTGTACCGGTTTTTGAAGTACTGTGCGGAACACAACATCATCGTTTATTATTCCCACAGGATTATCCGCATAACACAAGTTTGTCAGCAAAATTAAAAAAGACATCAGTCTAAATGATTTCCACAAGGAATTTACCGGCAGACGAATCATAGTATCCATCCTTTCTCAAAGAGTTGAACGTTCTTATCCGCACAAACCAACAAGACAATCGTTCCTCTCTTATAATAGAGGAGGATTTCTCGCTTGTCAAGGATAAAGACCTTTATCTATGGATTATGCTTTTACACATTATTTGAACCGTCCCGCAGATATCATTTCACCAACAACATTCTGCCGCTTACAGTGCTGTCGGGAGTGCGGAGCCGTGAGAAATACACGCCGGTTGTCACGGCATTTCCGCTGTCGTCGCAGCCGTCCCATACGATTGAATGTAGGCCATCTGTCACATCCTCCGAAAGGAGATTACGGACTTTCTGACCCGTGACATTGAAAATGACAAGCTCGGCGTGCCCGGCACGGGGGAGCGAAAAGCTGATCGTGGTGGACAGATTAAACGGGTTGGGATAGTTTGCGGAAAGGAGGATTTGTTCGAGGGTATCATCATCTTGTTCGACCGCGACCGGGACGTAATCATAGGAATACAGGGATCGTATAAAACCGACCCATTCGTCGTATATTAAATTCTGAGTCAGCCGTTCGGTTATTCTTCCCTGCTCGTCATACGTGTTGGAAACCTTGAAGGAGATGCTCCATTCGCTGTCGCGCCAAGAATAGCTTAGCTCTTCGGTCAGACTGTCCTGATCATTATACGAATATGTCATTTTATAAGAGTTCGCAAACTCATCTTCTTCCTCAAGATATGCCTGTTGAAACTCTTCGGACTTAAGTCCCTGAGAGTTATACGTATAGATCGATTTTGAAATAATCATCTCACCATTACGGGTAACACCTTGAATCCTTTCGATCACATTCCCCTGTTCATCAAATGTATTAATTGCCTGAACAAAGTTTTCCCATGCGCTACTGACCCAATTCTGAGCAAGCTCTTCGGTCATGTTCCCGTCCCGGTCGAACGTATTAATGGTCCTTGAAGCATTTTTCCATGCGCCGTCTACCCATGACAGAGTGAACTGTTCGGTTATATTCCCATTTTCATCATACGTTATACTCCCTTTATTCGCGTCAATCCATTCGTCACCGCTCAAAGACTGATTAATAAATTCTTTCATCCGGCCCTGATCATCATATATGTAAGTATACTTGGTGGTGTCGCCCATTTCTTCATTTGCCGTTGGCTGAGAAAGCTGTTCTATTGCTTGACCCAGCTCATTATACTTCAAGACACTTTTAAACATATCATCCCATTGTCCGTTTCTAAACATCTGAATGTAAGCTATCATTTGATTGTATTCAAGCTCCTGTGCTCTCTTTTGAAGCGCAGGACGGCTCTGCACATAACCGTCAATAATTCTTTCGGCACCAATATTAACTCGATTATAGGCAAAGCTGATATTTGGTAGCGCGGCACACAAGCATACAAATATCATCAATATCAACATGTTATTTGTTTCCGGCACACGTTTCATGATACCCATCCTTTGTCAAATAGGAAGAAAATCCTTCAACTCCGCCATGTTCAGGCATTCCATATATATAATGGAGAATTGCTTCTCACGTGTCAAGTAAAATTTTGTGTTTGTACGCTATTAAGAGCAAAGAACGATCTAAAAAAGTATATTCCGACCGCGCCGGCTCAATCATTTCACAAGCATCATTCTGCCGCTCACCGAGCTGTTCAGCGTCGTCAGCCGTGAGAAATACACGCCGGTCGTAACAGCGTCACCGCTGTCGTCGCAGCCGTCCCAGACAGCAAAATGTTCGCCGGGGGTCATTTCTCCCGAGAGGAGATTACGCACTTTCTGGCCCATGACATTGAATATGACCAGTTCGGCGTATCCTGCCACGGGAAGTAAAAACCTGATCGTGGTGGACAGATTGAACGGGTTCGGATAGTTCGCGGTTAACGGGAGTGCGGCGGGAGTATCGCTCGTGTTTTCGGCGATATGTGTTATGTAGTCGTAGGAATATAAATATCTCACCGTAATGTTCATATTTCGAAGATAGGCTTGAGTTATCGACTCGGCAATTCGGCCCTGATCATCATATGTAACGGTTATATCGGTGGAAGTGACCCATTCGGTGTCCCGCAAATATTGATGGTGCTCTTCGGTCATATCTCCACGGTCGTTATACGTATATGTCATTTTCGAACCGGTAACGAAATCATCTTCCTCATCCCGATAACGCATTCGAAGTTCTTCGGTCTTCAGTCCCTGATCGTCATAGGTAAAGATATATTTCGAAATATTTATCTTGCCATCATTGTGTGAGCCTCTGAGATATTCGGTCATTTTTCCTTCATCATCATAAGTATTGGCTTCCTGTTGTACTGTCTCCCATTTGCCACCGCTCCACAACTCAATAATCACTTCGGTCTTGTTCCCGTCACGGTCATACGTATTGCTCCACTTTGACTCGTTATTCCAGACACCGTTTTCGGACAATTGACCAAGCTGAACGATCATGTTCCCCTGTTCGTCATACGAAGAGGTCTGTTTATAGTAATCTATCCATTCGCCATTTTCCCAGGTCTGTGAAAGTGCTTCGATAATGTTCCCCTGATCGTTATATGTAAGGTAGCCCTTTGTTCTGTTCGTCCACGCCCCATTTTCAAAAGATTGAGAAAATGATTCCGTCCAAATCCCCTGCTCATCATACGAATTGACCGTTTTATTCTTATCTTTCCATTCGCCGTCAGTCAGCATCTGATAAATTATAGTCTCACGGTTATATTCAATCTCCTGTGCCGGTTTTTGAAGTGCGAAAAAAACGTTCGCATCCCGGTTGTCTGAAAAACACAGGG
>Ga0233431_1004249_pt1 | contig 15639 bp, 14 predicted proteins | sample SI_118_April2016_FD_179867 | JGI IMG/M metagenome (GOLD analysis project Ga0233431, IMG submission 179867) | Seawater microbial communities from Saanich Inlet, British Columbia, Canada - SI_118_April2016_200_MG | ecosystem: Environmental > Aquatic > Marine > Inlet | place: Canada: British...
CCGAAGTCCTGCCCCATCTGCGGGGACATCTGGTTTACCGGGGGGCTGTCAATGGTCAGGACGGCCACACCGTCTTCAGAGGATACCTTGATGGTCTTATACTCTTTCTTCATGGTATTGCACTCCTTCCTTCTTGAATTCGTACCTGCGTTATGGTTCAGACCCTCACGATTCTTCTGGGAATTCCAGGTTGGCAGAAAGCCTACTGTCCCTGAAAATCCGAGTCGTATTTTTAGCATAGAGCGATAATACACATTACACATGTAAGTCAAGATAATAAATCTATTTTTCTCTTGACATATGAATATTACCTTCAATAGGATTACAGCAAATTTTGGACATCGGGGCAACAATGAAAAACTTCTGTGTTGGTGGTCCATGAAAATCAGCGAGCTTGTCAACAAGACGAAGGTTCCCAAAGAAACCATTCATTACTATGTGCGTGAAGGGTTGATTCCACGGCCGAGAAAAATGGGCAGGAACGTGGCGAACTACAACCAGGTGCATGTGGAGCAGATTCAACTGATCAAACAGATTCAGGACAACTTTTACCTCCCCCTGTCTCTCATCAAGAAAATTGTAAAAAATCTCATCAGCTCACCCGAACTCAGGTCCCTTCTGAAATTGAGAAGTGATTATTACAACCCACTGGATCAACTCCTCGAAACCGAAACGGTTGGCGAAGAGGCCTTTCGAGAAGCGACGGGCCTTAGCGCGAAATGGCTCGCCGAATTTGAAGAATGGGGGGTCATCACCTGGAAAGAGCGGGGAGATGAAAAAATCTATTCGCAGGATGATGTGATTATCGGCAAATTGCTCGTCGATCTGGATCGGGCCGGTTTTGGACCCAAAGACGGCTTTGATATCGAAAATGTAAAACGGTACGTGGATCTTTTCCGAGATATCGTGGTGATGGCCCATACGAGTTTCCTGCAGGCGAATCTGGAAAACCTTACACACGAGCAGAACCTGGAACGGGGCTTTCGGGGCAGAGAGCTCATGAGCCTCTTCTTCTACCATCTATATCGGAAATTGATACGGGATGAAAATGAACGTTTTCAATCAATTTTGGACCAGGAAGAATAAGGCGAACCCGGATATCCGAAATGGCGTGAATGCCCATCAATTTTAGCACTGAGCATTAATACACGCTTTATATGTAAACAATTTAATATTTGTGTGCTTTTTCTTGACATATGCAAACAAAGTTTTCCATAATTCCTTTCGGAAACGCGGGTCTGCACCCGCATGGTAGATTTCATAATAGCCTATCCATAAACCTTTTTTTGTTGGACCTTTTTATCCGGTTGGTTTTAGGCAGTTTTAACTTTAACCCTGTTTGATTAGGAGGCTGGAACCATGAAAAAAAGGAACGTTGTATTGAGTATGTTGTTGGCGATCTGTCTTGTGACAAGCTTCGGTTTTTCTGCCTGGGGGGAGGAAGCCATCAAAATCGGCGTCATCGGGCCCATGCAGTTTACCCAGGGAGAGGGGCACTGGAACGGGGCGACGCTCGCTGCGGAACAAATTAACGCCAAGGGCGGAGTCCAGGTGGGGGACAAAAAGCTCCCCATCGAGCTCATCAAGGTGGATTCCAACGAATTCGTCAGTCTGCCCGATGCCACAAACGCCGTGGAGCTAGCCACCTCCCGCTACAAAGTGAATTTCCTGGTGGGCGGCTTCCGAACCGAGGCGGTTCTGGTCATGCAGGATATTGCCATGGACAACAAGACCATCTTCATCGGCTGCGGCGCTGCGCACCCCAAGCTGTGCGGCAAGGTGAAGGCGGATTATGATCGATACAAGTACTGGTTCAGGGTCACCCCCATCAATTCCCGTTTCCTGGTGAAGGTGGATTTTCTTCTCCTGGGCATGGTGGCCAAAATGATGGCCACGGAACTGAAGATTCCCAAGCTCAAGGTGGCCATTGTGGCGGAAAAAGCGGTCTGGTGCGACCCCATCGTGGGCATCGCCCAAAAGAACCTGCCCAAAATGGGCATGGAGGTGGTGGGCGTGTGGCGGCCTTCACCGGTGGCAACCGATGTGACGGCTGAGTTGTCCGCCATCCAGAGTTCAGGGGCCCATATCATCTTCACCAGTTTTTCATCGTCGGTGGGGATTACCTTTGCCAAGCAGTGGGGCGAGCTCAAGGTTCCGGCTGCGGCGGTGGGCATCAATGTGGAGGCTCAGAAGGATGGATTCTGGGCGGCCACGGGCGGAAAAGGAAACTATACCCTGACCATCAACACCTACGGACGGGTCAAGATCACTGACCAGACCATTGACTTCTTCGACACATATCGCAAAAAATTCAAGGAAGCCCCCAATTACACGGCCGGTACCTATGACGCGGTTTACATTCTTGCGGACGCCATCGCCAAGGCGGGGACCCTGGATCCCGACAAACTGGTTCCGGTGATTGAAAAAACCGATCGTACCGGCGCAGCGGGCCGCGTTGTGTTCGACCAGACCCACGACGTCACATGGGGGCCGGGATACGTCACATCCGTTGGCACCCAGTGGCAGAACGGTAAAAACATGGTGGTATGGCCCTATAAATGGAAAGGCATCACTTATGAAGGGTCGGTACCCTACCTGTTACCGCCATGGGTGGTATCCCATTACAAAAAGTAATAAACCACACCATCCGGGTTGCGGATCCCTTTGAAGATCCGCAACCCGACACCTGAAACGTTGGAAGGCATATGATCCAGAATATCATCATCAACGGCCTCATCAACGGCAGCATATACGCTTTGCTGGCCATCGGTTTTTCCCTGGTCTTCGGTGTGGCCCGCATTGTCAATATCGCCCATACGGCCTTTTACATGCTGGCGGCCTACGTCATCTATGTGGGTTTCCACTACCTGGGGATTTCTCCCTACGTGGCCATGCCCCTTGCCATTATCATTGTGGGGCTTTTAAGCGTCGTCTGCTACAAGTTGTTCATCAATCCCATACGGGAACATGAAGCCGCGGTCCTCATTGCCACCATTGCCCTGGCCATGGTCATCCAGGAGGCGCTTCTCATCGGGTTCGGAGGCCATTATCTGGGTGTTCCGCCCCTGGTCTCGGGATATTCCACCATCGCGGGCGTGAAGGTGACCAATCAGCACCTCCTGGCCCTGGGGGTGGCGATTCTAGCCCTTGTTGGGGCCTGGGCACTGCTCATGAAAACCCGCCTGGGCCTGGCGCTCAGGGCCACGGCGCAGGACCGGGAAGTGGCCAACCTCATGGGCATGAACGAAGCCCGGGTGGCCATGCTGACCATGGGAATCTCAGTCATGCTGGCGGCCCTGGCAGGCGCCATTGTGGTGCCCCTGTTCGTGCTGGACCCGCACATGTGGATGCACCCGCTGATCATGATGCTGGCCATTGTGGTCCTGGGGGGCCTGGGGAGTATGAAAGGGAGTTTCATAGGCTCTTACATTCTCGCCTTTGCGGAGGTTCTGGTGGTCTTTCTGTTACCCATGGGGGCTTACCTGAAAGGATCCGTGGCCCTCTCCATTATGATTCTGGTGCTCCTGATCAGGCCGGAGGGCCTGTTCGGGGTGGCTTTTGAGGAGGAGCGGTAGCATGGGCCTGATCGCTTACTATTTTCGGAAGGCGTACACCCTTTTCAAGGGGGAAGTCCTGGTGCTGCCCAGCCGCATGGCGGTCCTGATCTTCGCCATAAGCCTGCTGGTGCTGCCCCTTTTCACCCAGGACTCTTACCTGCTCCGTATCCTCATCCTAACCAACATCTTTGCCATCCTGGCCGCCAGTTGGGATCTCTTGAGCGGCTTCACGGGCCAGATGAATTTCGGGCATGCCCTTTTCTTCGGGGTGGCTGCCTACTGCACGGCCATTCTGAATCTCCGTCTGGGACTGCCCCCCTGGTTCAGCATCCCTTTAGGGGCAATGGGAGCCGTTCTGGCCGGGCTCATCGTGGGGATTCCCTGCCTGCGGCTCAGGGGCACGTATCTTGCGCTCACCACCCTTGCTTTTCCCATCATCCTTCTGGGGCTGGTCTTTGCCATACCGGACGTGACCGGTGGAGAACTGGGCATATCGGGCATCAAACGGCTCACATCCTCCCGACTGGGGGACTATTATGTCACCACCCTGCTTATGCTGATCCTGGGGTTTGTCATGTGGAAAATCACCGACTCCAAGAAAGGCATCATTCTGCACGCCATCAGAGAGGATGAGGTGGCGGTGAGGGCGTCGGGCATCAACACCACCCGGTATAAACTGCTTGCCTTCTGCTTAAGCGGTTTCTTTGCGGGCATCGCCGGAGGGCTTTACGCCCATTTCATGCGGACCGCCGGCCCTTCCACCCTTGAAGTGGCCCTCTCTTTTCAGATCGTGATCTGGGCGGTCTTCGGGGGGATGGTCTCCATCTATGGACCGGTGGCCGGCGTCTTTATCCTTTTTCCGTTGCTGGAGTTTCTGCGCTTCATGCCGAAGATGCGCATGCTGGCCTTTGCCATTATCGTTTTGATGACATTGCTGTACATGCCGCAAGGCCTCATACCGTGGATCCGCGAAAAAATCGAGAAGGAGTGCCCCAGGTGCAAGATCCGGAACGTGGCCACGAGAAAAACCTGCCGTATCTGCACTGCGGAGTTGGATTGAGAAACCACTAGGAGAAGATATCTATGAATGCCAAGGAAGCCTATGCCGCAAAGCCCTGGGTCACCCACTATCCCGAAGGAGTCGCTGAAGGGATAGACGTCCCAGACATGTCCGTGCCCCAGGCCTTTGACAAAATGGCCGATCAGTACGCCGGCAAGAACGCCCTGATCTTTTATGGCAAGAAAATCACCTACGGCAAACTCAAGGAACTCACCGACCGTTTTGCGGCGGCCCTGTCGGCCCTGGGCGTGAACAAAGGGGACACGGTGGCCATGTACCTCTTAAACTGCCCCCAGTACGTGATCGCCTATTTCGGAGCTCTGAAAGTGGGCGCCAAGGTCACCCCCATCAGTCCGGTCTATACCAGCATGGAGGTCAAACATCAGCTTGAGGACAGTGAATCAAAGGTCGTCGTTTGTGAAGAAATTCTCTATGACAACGTGGAACGGACCGGCGTACCCCTGGACCATGTGATCCTTACCGATATCGCCGACTATCTCCCACCGCTCAAAAAACTTTTCGGCAAAAGCGCCTTGAGCAAGGCCTACAGCGGTATGGCGGCGCCATCTCCCGAGCATATTAAAAAGGCCGGGCTTCTCCGGTTTCAGGATCTCCTCAAAAAATACCCGGGCCCCCCGCCCCGGGTGGACATTCACCCCAAAGAAGATCTGGCGGCCCTCCCCTATACCGGGGGCACCACGGGCCTGCCCAAGGCGGCCATGATCACCCATTCCAACATGATTGCGCTTCAGCAGCAGGTCATGGCCTTCTGGCCCATGTTTGAAGAAGGGAACGAGGTGGTCATGGGCTTTCTCCCCTTCTTCCACATCTACGGCCAGGTGGTGGTCATGTTCAACAGCCTGGTCCGGGGATTCACGGTGGTTCTTTTCACAACCCCTGATATTGACGATATTCTTTCCGGCATGGATCGTTATCAGGCGTCCGGTTTTTTCGGGGTTCCCACCCTTTTTGAGTACCTGAAAGAATATGAAAAAACCGACCGCGTCAACTGGAAACGCCTCAAAATGATCGCCTGCGGCGCGGACACCCTCCATGAATCCACCATCAAGGCATGGGAACGACGGACCGGCGCTCCCATCATGGAAGGGTACGGCATGACGGAAACCACCGCGGTGAGCCACTCCACCCCATACCACAGGCCCAAGACCGGTTCCTTCGGGGTCCCTCTGCCCGGTGTGGATGCGGCCATCGTGGATGTGGACGGAGATCAGTGCATACCGGTTGGGGAGGATGGAGAACTGATCCTCAGCGGTCCCAATATCATGCAGGGATACTGGCGACGCCCCGACGGGACGAAAGAGGCCATGATGGATATGGACGGGAAGCGGTGGCTCAGAACCGGGGATCTGGTGAGGATGGATGAAGAGGGCTATTTTCATTTCTTCGACCGCAAACGGGACCTGATCAAATTTAAGGGGTATTCGGTCTTTGCCAGGCACGTGGAGGAGGTTCTCTACAAACACCCCAAGATCAAGGCTGCCGGCGTGGTGGGGGTCCCGGACCCCAAAGTGGGGCAGTTAATCAAGGCGTACGTGGTCCTTCAGAGCGACGCCCGGGGAAAGATTTCAGAAGAGGAGGTCATGGCATTCTGCAAGGATAACCTGGCCCATTACAAGGTTCCCCGGATCATCGAATTCCGGGGGGAACTGCCCAAAACCGACGTGGGCAAGGTCTCCCGAAGGGAGCTGCGGGAAGAAATGGAGGAACAATGATATGGGCCGCTTTTTTCTGGAGATAGAGGGTCTGAACAAAGGCTTCGGGGGATTGAGAGCCATCAATGAAGTGGGGTTCACCATGGAGCGCGACCAGGTCCTGGGCCTCATCGGCCCCAACGGCGCCGGCAAAACCACCCTGCTGCGGCTCATCACCGCCATCCTGAAACCCGATACCGGCGCCATCCGTTTCAAGGGCAAAAACATTGTGGGCCTTAAAGCCTGGGATATCGTGAACCAGGGCATCGCCTGTACTTTTCAGAACATGCGGCCCTTCAGAAGGCTTCCCATTATCGCCAATGTCATGGTCTCGTGCCTTTCCCCCCGGGCCATGAAGCGGGGGGAGTGGGTCAAACGGGTGGAATCCAAGGCCATGGACGCGCTGGAATTCGCGGGCATATCCGATATGGCCCTGGAAAAGGCCTCCACCCTCTCCCAGGGAGACCTTAAACGGCTGGAGGTGGCCCGGGCCGTGGCAACGGAGCCGGAACTGCTTCTGCTGGATGAACCGTTCGGCGGGCTGAGCCCCGCGGAAACCGACCTCATGGCCAAATCCATTCGAAGGCTTCACAAGGGGGGACGTTTCGGCAGACTTCACAGTGAGGGGCCAGCCATGATCATCGTGGAACACAAACTACAGCAGCTCATGAAAATCGTGGACCGGATTGTGGTACTCAATTTTGGCACCATCATTGCCAACGGAACCCCTCAGGAAGTGGTGGAACAACCGGAAGTGATCCAGGCCTATCTGGGTGAAGGAGGCAAGATTGCTGCTTGAAATTGCCCATTTAACGGTTTGCTATGACAGGGCCATGCTCCTAAACGACATCAGCATGGGGGTGGACACCGGGGAACTGGTAAGTCTGGTGGGACCCAACGGGGCGGGAAAATCCACCTTGCTCCGGGCCATTACCGGACTGGTGGCCTGGGAACGGGAACTCACCAGGAGATCCGCAGGTGAGGACATCACCATCGAGGGGACCGTAACCTTTGACGGCGAACGGATCGATCAGGTGCCGGCCCACGAAATCGTTAAAAAGGGTCTCGTCCACTGCCCGGAACGAAGAAGGCCTTTCCGCGAAATGACGGTGCTGGAAAACCTCCAGGCGGGGGCCTACCTGTTGCGGGACAAGCAGAAGATCCAGGAAAACCTTCACCAGATCTATACCCTCTTTCCCATCCTGGAGAAAAGATTCAAACAGATATCCGGCACCATGTCCGGCGGGGAACAGCAGATGCTGGCCATCGGCCGGGCTTTGATGAGCCAACCCAAGCTCCTCTGCATCGACGAGCCCTCCACGGGCCTTGCGCCCATCAGCAGGGCGGAAGTGTTTGAGAAAATCAGAAAAATTGCCGGACTGGGTATCACCGTGCTGCTGGTTGAACAGGAAGTGGGCACGGTCTTCACCATGACCGTCCGAAACTACGTCCTTTCATCGGGGAAGATTATCGCCCAGGGCACCGGGGATGAACTGCTCCAGAACGAAATCATCCGAAAAACCTATCTGGGCCTGTAAACGGGGTCTGACCCTATTACTCTCGTATTACTCTCGTTTTTGTTTATTGGTTTGATGGTTTTTGTAATATGCTGTAGTATCAAATCGGAAAATAACTCGGGAATCAAAAACGAATCAGTAACAATAACAACTTAAAGAGAACAGCAATGGATGAAAAATGGCTCCGGCAGTTTTAAGGGAAGGACCCTACCGTTTCTACTTTGTTAGTCACGACCTGAATGAACCGCCACACGTACACATTGACCGAGACGCTTTCTCAGCTAAATTCTGGCTTAGTCCTGTAGCATTGGCGTACAATATCGGGTTTTCTGCAAGGGAGCTGAGAAAACTGGAAACACTGACTTCCTTGCACAGAAAGAATTTATGGGAGGCATGGAATGACTACTTTGGAACCTAGAGTGGGTGAACGAGTCAGGGAAGTTTCTCTAACCGAGGACAATGTCAGTGTTGATCTCTTCGATGGACGGACCATAACGGTTCCTTTGGCATGGTATCCACGGTTGCTGCATGCAACGCCAGAACAGCGAACGAACTGGCGTATTGCCGGAGCAGGGTATGTTATTCACTGGCCTGACATAGATGAGGATCTCAGCACTCAAGGCTTATTGCAAGGCGCCCCAGCGCCGCGTGGAGCAGCCAAGGCGGCATAGTATAATACTCTCGTAGCCATAAAATTTACTACCAAGCAAAAAATATTGCGTAATATTTTGCTTAGTGGCAAACATTTCTTGATTTCTGATTTAGATGGGGTCTGACCCCCCAATGGAAAAGTCCCCCTGCCCCAGAAGGGGTGGAAGGATTTCCAATCCGGGCCTTCCGCCCAGTGTTGCCTCGATCAACGCCAGTTTGGCATTTGACTCAAGATCCGGGTAGTGAATCCTGACCCGTTTGGGCTCCAGGTTGAGACGCCGCAGGCGGACCAGCATTTCAGCCAGACGGCCGGCGGGGTAGACCAGTGCAAAACGGCCTTTTTTGGTGAGCAGCCCCGCGGCAGTCCGCAGGAGGTCTTCCAGAGACCCCATGATTTCATGCCTGGCAATGGCCTTCTGCGGGTGGGGGTTGATACGTCCGCTGTTGATTTTGCGGTAAGGGGGGTTGCAAACCACAAGGTCGGCGGAACCGGGGGCAAAGGGCGGATGGCGAAAGTCGCCCCGGATCACATCCATCCGTTTCTGAAACCCGTTGATCCGCACATTCCGCGCTGCCTGACTGATGAGCCCTTCCTGAACCTCCAGCCCAAATACATGCCCCACGGGTTTTGTCAACAGCAGCATCAGGGGGATCACCCCGCAGCCCGTGCCGAGATCGATTACCACATCTTCGGGTCGGATGGTTGCAAACTGGGACAGCAGTACCGCATCAATGGAAAACCGGTAGCCACCCTTAGGCTGAATGAGCTTCAGCCGGCCATCCAGGAAAAGGTCCAGCCCCTCGTCAGGACCCAAGCTCATTTCAGGGGACCGATATGATTTCTTTGGGATCAATTTTGTTGAACACCAAACCCGTCAATACCTTGGGATAGAAGTAGGTGGATTTTCTCGGCATGACAAGACCGTTTTCCGCCACCTCGGTCACATGCTCAATTTTGGTGGCATTCAGCATAAACATCATCTGGTATTCTCCCGATGCCACGCTCGAAAGGGCCTTGGGCGTATCGCTCTGATAATGAAAAATCTCATCATCATCCAGCCCTTCCCTGGTAAACCCCAGACAATCCTGAAAGACCAGCCGGGAAAGAACAACCACGTCAAGCTTTTTGAGGGAATCGTGCAGTTCGTCTCCCATTTCCCCATGGGCCCCTTCTTTCAGTGAAAGAAGATACCACCGCTCGCTGCCATGGTGAAAAAAGGCGAAGGACGTTCTTTTCAACCCGGCTTCGTGCAAAACATCCTTGTAGATTTCATATTGATCGGCCATGCCGCTGGATGAAACGGGAAACGGTTTGATGTCAAAATAATTTTCTGCTTTTTCAAGGAAAGACGCCACCTGAAAATCGGGCACCCGTTTGACCATCCTGTGGGAAGGGAGTATGGTGAGGCCCTCATCCCGCATATTGGACAGATACATCACAACAAACTCATAGGCCTTATCCGCAGGCTTTCGGCCATGCCTTGCACGCAGGATGTTTCGGTAATTGCGGGAGGTTTCGTAACGGTGATGCCCGTCGGCGATAAAAATGGCCTTTGCCCTCATGGCATCCGCCACCTGTTTGAACAGCAGCGGGTCTTCCAGCATCCAAAGGCGGTGTCGCGTTCCATCCGCCAATTGAAAGTCCATCTGGGGCGTCAGGTCCGCGGATGACCGGCAGGCATTTAAAACGGTATTTTCGCGATCATCATAAAGCCCGAAAATCTGGCTCAGTTGCGCTCCGCATGCTCTGTAAAGTTTCAAACGATCTTCTTTATGGGCCGAAAAAGTCCTTTCGTGGGGAAGGATAATGCCGGATCCCTCATCTTCAATCCGAACCAGCGAAATAATCCCCCACCGGGTCCTGATGGCCATACCATTTCCCGGGTCATATGTCATGGCGGTCAGGTAAAGGCACGGACGGGGGGACCTTATGAGATGCCGGTTGGACTGCCACCTCTGAAAAGTATCCGCAGCCCGTGTGTACCGGTTATCCCAATCCGAATCACCGGTTCTTTTTTCACCCAGGATTAATCGGATGACATTGTGCGGATCGGCCTGGTAGTATGCCTGTTGTTCTTCGTGGGAAATGACATCATAGGGGGGAGCAACAAGGTTCGAAAGGTCTTTTCCTTCCCGGTAGTTGTATGTTAAGCCCCTGAATGGCGCTATGGTTAACATGGATCACTCCTTGACATGTGAAAAGTCGAACAAAATAATCGGTCAAAGTTTCACGAAATCTATATGATGTCAAGGAAATTTCTATTGGAAAGGACTGCTTCAGATGGAATCCCATGATTCGGGCCTTCAGCACGGCCGAGGCGCTGAGAAACCGGTTGACCTTATCATCCAGGGCGGTACCGCAGTGACCATGGTGCCGGGGCAGCAGCCGATCCGAAATGCGCGCGTGCTCATAGAAAAAGACCGTATCATGGAAATCGGTCCATCTTCTGAAATTTCCCTTCCCAAAAGTGCTGCCATCGAAACAATTGATGCAAAAAACGCCATTATCATGCCGGGGTTGGTGAATGCCCATGCGCATACGGCCATGACCCTTTTTCGCGGGTTCGCCGACGATCTTCCCCTCAAAGAATGGCTTTTTGAAAAAATATTTCCGGCTGAGGCCAACTTCCTCTCTCCGGAAACGGTTTACCGGGGGGCACTTCTGGGATGCGTTGAAATGATCAGATCCGGAACCACCTGCCTGGCGGACGGGTACTTTTTCCAGGATCAGACGGTCCGCGCCGTGCATGCGTCAGGTCTCAGGGGACTATTGGCGCAGGGCATCATCGATTTTCCGGCTCCCGGGGTTCCCGATCCAAAACAAAACACTCACCTGGGGAAGGACTTCCTGGAAAAATGGCACCATTTCTCCCACCGGATCACGCCGGGCCTGTTTTGTCACAGCCCCGCAACCTGTTCTCCAGAAACCCTGAGCCGCTCGCACGAAATATGTCGTGAATACGGAGTCCCCCTTCAAATCCATCTTTCGGAAACTGAAATGGAAGTGGCTGAAATACTGAGGGCCCACGGCAAGAGACCCGCCCATTATCTGGATCAACTGGGTCTGGTGGATTCCCATCTGATCGCCGCCCACGGAGTGCATCTGGACAAATCGGAGCTCGAATGTCTTCATGAAAAAGACGCCAAGCTTGTCCATGTTCCCGAAAGCAACATGAAATTATCCTCCGGGATCGCTCCCCTGGAAGAGATCACCACCATGGGATTAAAAACGGGCCTCGGTACCGATGGCTGCGCTTCCAACAACAATCTGGATCTCTTCGGCGAGATGGATACGGCCGCCAAACTGTCGAAAGTGTTAACCCGGAGACCTGATGCCACAAAAGCCTACCAGGTGCTTGAAATGGCGACCCTCGGGGGCGCGGCTGTTCTGGGGCTTCATAAGGAGACGGGGAGTCTTGAAATAGGAAAAAAGGCGGATATTATCGTGGTGGATTTGAAATCGCCACATCTTTGCCCCATGTTCGACCCTGTTTCCGCATTGGTCTATTCCGCCGGTGGCAGTGATGTAAAAGACGTGATCGTCAATGGCGTTTCCCTCATGCGGGAAAAGGAACTCTGTTCGCTGGATCAGGATGAAATCATGGCCAAGGTCAGAGAAATCGGCAAGAAAATCCGGTAACGGATCACAGTAGGCAGGGGGCAGTTGTCAGGGGGCAGTCGGAAAACCATTGCCTTAAGGATTGTTTATTGGTATTTAGGCCAGAGATGTAATGGTTTGTGGTTGACAGTTCCCGGTCCATGGATGAAAAAGCCGAAGGCTGGAAATCAGCAACCTTGAACCGAGTCTTTAAGTTAAAAACCCGTGGAATAATAATATCTTATGCGAAAAAAGCGAAATACGACTTTAATATTGACCATTTGTACCATTGTGCTGGTTTTTGGCTTTATCGGATGGTTTCTGATGGCCATTTTTGAGGGAGAAAAGCCAAAGATTCAACTGGGTCCCATACCCGTTTTTCTAACCAAGGCCGCGGAAGTCCCCCTCGTCGTAACCGATGCGGAAAGGGGTATCAGAACCATCAAGGTCACCCTGAAACAGGGCACCCGCCATATCACACTTCTGGAAAAACGGTTTTCCTTCGAGGGGCTGTTCAACGCTGAAGGCGTCCACCGGTTTGAGACGGTCCTGTCCATTGACCCTTCGGAGTTCAATCAGGGGAGGGCTGATCTTGAGGTTTACGCCTGGGATTATTCAAGAAGCAGCGGCGGAGACGGCAATCTGACCATTGCCGAACACAAAATGACCGTCGACACCATCCCCCCCGCTCTCAGGCTGGTCAGTCGACTCAATTACGTAAACCAGGGCGGCACGGGCCTCATTGTCTACCAAACCACATCCGATGCCGTCAAAAGCGGCCTTTACGTAGGAAACCGGTTTTTCCCCGGATTTCTCGCGACCGGAAAATCAGACCAGGGGATGCATGTCTGTTATTTCGGGATTCCCGTTGACTTGAAGAAAAATACGGATCTTTTTCTGTGGGCGGAAGACAAGGCAAAAAACGTTTCGAAAGCCAGTATGAACCGGAGCATTCATATCCGCAACAAACGGTTCCGCACAAGGAAAATCAATATTTCGGATCGGTTTTTGGATGGGGTACTCCCCTATTTCCCTAACGAAATCAAAGACCCGACCGCCAAGAACGTCGCCAAATTCCTTGAAATTAACCAGCGCGTCAGAAAAGAGAACGGGGAAGTGTTTTATAACCTTCGGACCGACACCCAACCCGAGCAACTGTGGGAAGGCTCGTGGCGCAGGCTCAAGAATGCCGCCACCATGGCAAGGTTCGGCGACAAACGTCTTTATTATTACAAAGGCAAAATGATTGACGAACAAATTCACAGGGGCGTTGATCTGGCCTCCCTGGCCAACTCAAAGGTGGGTGCCGTGAACAACGGCCGCGTCATTTTCGCCGATCGCCTGGGGATATACGGTTTAACCATGGTCATTGATCACGGACAGGGCCTGGCCTCCACCTATTCCCATCTCAGTCACTTCAGTGCCAAACCGGGACAGACTGTCGCCAAAGGGGATGAGGTCGCATTGACGGGGCAAACCGGATTGGCGGGCGGGGATCACCTTCATTTCGGCATCATGGTCAACGGCCTTTTTGTCAATCCCATTGAATGGTGGGACAGCCACTGGATCAGAGATAACATCACCCGGAAGTTAAAAGCCATAAAATAGCAACCAGGCTCCAACCCTGTCCGGCACTTTCATTTTATTTTATAACCCATCTGTCAGATTGAGGAGGTATGGAAAAATGGCGCTTCGATTTAAAACCATTTGTCTGGCCCTTGCCCTGTTGCTTTTCATCCCTGTTGCAGCTCCTGCGGCGGAAAAGTCCCTGATCCTTTACATCCTGGACGGATCGGGCTCCATGTGGGGCCGTGTGGACGGAAAGATCAAAATTCAAGTGGCCAAAGAGGTCATGACCACCCTGATCAAAGAAACCCCTTCCGGCATTGACTGCGGCATCCTGGTCTACGGGCACCGGAAAAAAGGGGATTGCGCAGACATGGAAATGATCGTTCCCATGGGGCCCCTTGATAAAGAAGCGGCAATAAAAAAAATTAACCGGATCAGTCCCAAGGGGAAGACCCCCATTTCAGACAGTATCTCCATGGCCGTGGACAAGATTAAGGGGACGGAAGCCGCGAGCACCATCGTTCTTGTGAGCGACGGCATCGAAACCTGCGGCAAAGACCCCTGTGCCGTGGTGAAAAAGCTGAAAGGAAGCGGCATTCACTTTATCATGCATGTGGTTGGTTTCAATGTGAAAGCCGATGCCGAAAAGCAGCTGTCATGCGTAGCCGAAGCGGGCGGTGGCAGATACTTCTCCACCTCCAACGCCACGGACCTGCTGGCGGCAATGAATCAGATTAAAGAGAGCGTGGTGGAGAAAAAGGAAATCGACCCCCCCGCGCCCACCCCCGAACCCAAGGTCATCACCCAGAAGGTCTCAAAAAAGACCACCTCCATCCGCATCAAGGCCAAAGGGCCCGGCACCCTTAAACTGAAATACGACAGCTGGCTGAAACCACCCCGTTACTATAAGCTCATTGACCCGGAAACCGGCGAGGAAAAGGCGCGCTTTCAAGGCCTGGGCGATCAGCTGGTACCCCCCGGAGAGTATCAGATCGTCTGGCGGCAAGATGAACACGCCAGCGGTGAAGTCACTTTGGGAGAGGTGATTTCCGTGGAATCGCGGAAGACCACCGAGGTCATCCTCAAGACCGGCATCCGCCCCGTGACGCCGGACTGGGTCAAGCCTCCCCGGTTCTGGAGGTTGAAGGATCCGGCCACACAGGAAGTCGTGGCCCACTTCACGGGCCTGGAACCCCAGCTGGTACCATCGGGAGAATACGATCTGTTATGGCGACAGGATGAACACGGGTCCGGCACCGTTATACTGGACAGGGTGAGCCTCCAGCCCGACATCCTCAACGACGTGGAACTGGCCACCGCCCTGAACCCGGTACCTGCCAAATGGGTACCCGGGAGACTGCGATTCTGGGAGCTTCAAGATGTGGAATCCGGCAAACCGGTAGCCCATTTCAGACTGGGCTTACTACCCCAGCTGGTGCCGCCGGGGACCTACCGGTTCATCTACCGGAAGAGCGAACACGGAAGCTCCAACTCGGATTTGGGAGAGGTGAGGGTGGAAAAAGGAAAGATGAATGAATTCCCCATCAGCACCGGTGTCAAGCTGATTCCCCAGCCCGGCATCAAACCGCCCTATAAGATTGAATTCATTGAACTGAACGAGAAGGGAGAGCCCATACGAACCGTTGCTTTAAAACGGTCATTTGACCCCATGCCGCTGAAGCCCGGCACCTACAAAATCACCTACCGACAGGAGGAACACGGCAGCAGCACCCTGACCCTGGTGGACGCTTTCGAGCTTCCCGAAGGCGCCCTGGTGGAAGTGGAGATGTAGGGCCTAATGGAAACAGAAGAACGAAACGTGGGAACCATGCACCCGTTACAAAGGACCATTTTCCAACAAATGAGCTCAGAACAGAAGCTGGAGGTTGCCTTAAGCCTTTACTATTCAGCACGGGAATGGAAGTCAGCGGCCTTTCGGAATCGGCACCCGGAACTGACGGAGGCAGAGATTCAG
>Ga0233431_1004252_pt1 | contig 15635 bp, 17 predicted proteins | sample SI_118_April2016_FD_179867 | JGI IMG/M metagenome (GOLD analysis project Ga0233431, IMG submission 179867) | Seawater microbial communities from Saanich Inlet, British Columbia, Canada - SI_118_April2016_200_MG | ecosystem: Environmental > Aquatic > Marine > Inlet | place: Canada: British...
ATTATTTTAATAATCTCAAGATAAGAACAAAATATCTCTAGCCATTATAGAATTTTCTATACTTCGATACTTTTATAAATTTAGTATTATTAAGGTCCTTATGAGTAAAAGGGGTAGTAAACATAAACATAGAAATCATAGGACTAAACACAAACCTAAAAGGGAACCTAAACAAAAAAGAGATTTTAAGTTCTGGATGAAAAAATTCTTCTTTTGGTTTATAACTTACAGCATTTTAATAATAATATTTGATATGTTATTTGCTAGTACAAAAATCTATCAAGCAAAAATAGGATATTACATCCTTATGGGGTTTGTTCTTATTCTATCATCTAGAATCATATATTCCGCATATAAGAAAAAGAAGTTTAGATTAAAAGGCATAATCATATGGGGATTACTATATGTTCTAGCTTTTTCATTAGTTACGTTTTTGTTAGGTAAGTTTCCTAGTATATCTGTTAATTCTGGGTATGATAATTATCTAAACATAATCCTATTTTCTGCAATATTCACAATAATTATAATGTTTTTAAGAAGGATGAAGATAGAAAAGATAGGAATAGGTAAGAAAGCTCCATCTCAAATATTTACTGGAATAATATTATTAGTTGCAGGCATTGTTACTTGGAGATTCTCATATACCATTTTTGTTAGTTGGTTTAATTGGGCCGAGGGTATGGCTTGGAGTTGGTTAATAGGATTAGGACTAATAATTGCTGGTTTCTTAACACTTGTTGCTTGGTGGAGAAATAATGTTTCTATGTTTACTACAAGGCATAAAATTAAGTGGAATTAATATAAATTAATTCGTTACTTTATTCTCTTTAGTTTTTGAATATATTTTTATTTTTCCCCCATGTTCATAAACCAAATCTAACTCTAATTCATCTAATTCTAAGAGATAACCTAAATTCCTTGAACTAACCGATTTAATTACAAACTTTGCTTCTTTTCCCTTGTATCCTTTTCCTTGAAGCAATAATAAAACTTCTTCAGGAGTAAGGTCTTTATTCATTGGAAGTTTAGGCCTAATAATTTGTGCATGAAAATTCTTTGAATTGAGGAACTTCAAACTATCTCTTTGAGTAATATTGCTAAGAGAAAACTTTGCTCCAAATTTTTTAATTTCATAAAATTGTATATCATTTTCAGGAGTTAAAACTATAAAATCAGGCATATCCCATTTTTTCTTAGTAATCCTTTTACTTTTTATTTCTTTAAGTAATATCATAATTCTTGCTTGTTTTGGATGTCCCCTTAAAAATTCCCTAATGCCTAACTCATCAAACCTTCTTCCAGTCTTTGTATCCGGACTAATTTTTTTTAACCTAATCCCATTTGCCTCATAGTAACTTTTTATTAGAAGCTCACACAAATTACCTATCAAATTGTTCAAGTCACTTTCTTCCTTGTTCATAAAAATAGATGGAGTTAAAAGTTTTAAATTTAACTATAAATTAATCTAATAGTTTTTTATAATAACGTTTGTATAAAGAATTAAAATGATTCGTTAGGTAGATATTTTTCATGGATAAATTATTATCTCTTCTTAAACCAAAAATAAGAACCAACTATTCCAACAATAAATAATCCTGCTCCAATTATGCTAGAAGTTTTAGTTGTTAAGTTTGCTATTGCGTTGCCTGTTAGAGTTGGTGAGAAGAAGAAGATTCCTGCGCCAAGACCTGCTAGAGCTATTATGGATGTAAGGCGTTTTTCTAATCCCCTTTTATGTGCTAATTCTTCTCCAGCTTCCTTTCCAATTTCTTTAAGTTCTTTAACATAAGCCATTGCCCTTTTTCTTTGTTTAGGGTGTTTCACTATGGCTCCAGTCAGATCCGCATACTGCTTAAATTTTTCATCATACTGATAGTCTTCATCTTCTGAAGTGGGGCGGTATGAAGATCTATAACCAAATTTACTAGTTGGGTTTTTTGAAAATTTACTATCTTGATCTTCACCTATAGAGCCTTGTCTAATTACCACATTACCTTGCTTTGAGGTATAAAGTTCTCCTTTTAGATCATTATCCTCTAAAAATTCATGAATAAATCTAGATGCTTGAGCCGCAGCCCCCTCAGTCTCTGAGGATCTATTAAACTTATAATTTTTACTTAGTTTATTATTTTTTGAATAAAGAGAAAAATCTTCCATAGTTTTGGCATTCCCCTTACTCCCTTCATCAAAAACTATAATATTCGGATCTTTCTTTTTTATTCTCTTTTTAAAATATTTTTCTTCTTCTGCAATCATTTCAGAATCTTCAAGCTTCTTATTTTCCCCGGTCCGATACCATAGTGAATCAGGATTTATTCTAAAAAATTCAGGAGGCTTCTCATTTGGATAAGCTTTTTTCCAAGTATCTTTTAAAACATATCCATAAAGGGGCCCAGAAGTTTCAGTAAGAAAAACATAATCAGGATCTTTAGAATGCCATCGTTTTACAACCTCTTTAGCCCATTTTTTAGTTTTCTTTAAATCCTCTCCTTTAATTACTTTTTTCATATTCTTCCTCAATTATAAATATCATCAACATCTTTTTAAATTTTTAGTTATAATCTGTTAAAATTTGAGGATTATTCATATATTGTTCTTCAAGCATTTTATCTCGTTCCTTAATAAAATCTTCAACGGTAATTTTCCCACCTTTTTCTTCCATTAATTTCATTAAATTTAGACTTATTGAATATTCCTCACTATTTGCTGAATAGCCTACTTTTCCCTTATCAGAAATAGAAATAAGGGTTGGTAACTTTATGTTCTCAGAATTAACTCCAGTTTTAATTACCATATTCTCTAACTTTTCCTGAACATTTTCAATAAAATCTCCTGAATAACAAGATTCACAAATTATAACTTTATCTCCAAATGTCCTTTCATTAGGGTCCTTAGAAGAATCAATATATCCCTTAAAAAGAGATTCTGCAACATCACTATCTGATAAATCTATTGACCAACCATAAAAATGTGCCCCAACATATTGTGTATTTGGGCCTCCATGATTATTGAATAAGTAAATCTTTTTTTCACTGGGGCTTGCTAAATCTTTTTTAATTAAATTTTTCAATGAAAAACCATCTTTATTTACATCTCGATTTATAGTATTCTGAAAACAACCTTTTTCAGTAACACATTTTTCTAAATATCCAAAATTTTCCTCTGCCATATAAACTCCCTTACTAGGATAATTATACATAAAAAGTTCATAAGAATCATCAAAAATAACTTTATCTTTATTTCCTACATAATTCTTTATTATTTTTTCAACTTCCCTTATGGGCAGGGGCTCACTAAAATCTTTACCAAAATTGCTTTTAAATACACCTTCTTTAACAAATTGTAATTTTTGTGTATCACTTAAACCTATGTCCTTATAATCTGGAAAATTTGAATCAAATCCATTATAAAGAGCATAGGTTGCCTTCCAATTCAAAGATTCTTCCTCGTTTGGCTTAAGTCCATACTTACTAAGTAAAGTATTAAATACTTCACCATCTGCAGAATTTCTTAGACTATTAATTAACAAATTTTCATCATAATCTCTATCTTTAATTGTTAAATCTGTATTCTCTAAAAAAGCCATCTGTAAATCTTTATGATTTTTAAAAGTCTCTAAAGTTTTTGGAATAGTCTCATCAGCCTCAGAGCCAAGGCTAATCCATCCCCTAGGAAGATTCTTTCCATAAAAAACCTCGTTCCGGCCTTCCGCTTTATCTTTCATAATATCGTTTAATGCAATGTTTTTAAGTCTTTGATCTTCTGGATAAATTTTCACTAATTCCTTCCAATACTGCATCTGTTTTATATCAGATGTAGGCCAAAAATGATCCTCGATGTACTTTAATGAAGATTCATCAAGATAATACTCCTCTTGATTAGATTCTACAGATTCAATGAATTCTTGCATATTCTCCCCCCTACTCCCACTAGATTTAAAATTAGCTTCAGCAAATGCCTTATATATTGGATATTTTATATTTCCATTTTTATCCATTAACACTTTAGCTTCTGTGAAACCTTCTGCCCTAACTGCGGGAGAAAGATATATTCTCCCCCCATTTCTAAATTTCTCTAATTCCTCAGGAGTTACATGTTCTAAGGAAACATCGATCTCATTAGAAACTCTATAAATACTATCAACTACATTCCCCGAATTATCAAGATACCAAGACCCCCTATCTTGATCTAATGCATCTTTTAATTCTAAAGGAACATAATCTCCAACCCCCTCAGAATTTAACGATTTTTTAAAAATAGCTTTATTTACATCAACATCATTTTTATAAGAATAATATGAATCTCCATCCTGAATATTTAACAAAGAGTCTTTATCCCTGGTTATCGAGAATAATGGGGCCAAATTTTCATTATTCCTATTCTCAATATTAATTTTAATCTTTTTTTCAAAGTCTAATTTTAATCTTCCATTTTCATTTACATTTACCCACTCATTATCTTCATTAAATAAAATCTCAAAACCTTCTCCTTTTGCTTGTAATCTTTTTGTATCTGGCAAAATCCAACTATCATAATTTTCCAATCCATTTTTAGAAGTAGCTAATAATACATTTTTATCTGTAATCAAATTCATACCCTTCCACTCCCCAATACTTTTCTTTCCTAATAGATATCCTTCTGGAACTAATGTAACCTCTCCAATCTCTGCTGCAGATTCAGCCCTAACTCTTAAGTCTCCAATCTGAAAATCTGTTCCTCTAATTATATTTCCATTAATTGATAATCTTCCTTTACTATCTAATATTTTAACTTTATTAGCATTTGAAAACGTATATTCTCCATTCTCATCAGTTACCTTATCCATTAAATTAACTTCTTCTCCTTCTTGTCCATTAATAGTAATTTTCCCATCCTGATAAAAAACTCTTGTTCCTTCTTTTACATCAATTCTTTTTTCTCCAAAAACAAAAGAAGTGTCTTTACTTGCAGTAATGTCTGCTTCTTTAATATTTCCTTCTTCATTTAATTTAATATATGCTTCATTATCTTCTCCACTTGCTTTAATGTCTTTAAATAAATCATCTTTAACATTAATATAAGAATTTTCTCCTGTAAAACTTATAGTGCTTACTCCTTCCTTTTTATTTAACTCTATTTCTTTTCCATAAATCTTATCTTGTTCAATATCTTTTCCAATCAAGTTTCCAAATCTTCCTTCTTCATCCTTAAACTGCATTGTTCCTTCAATGACTTGTCCCCCTTCATCAACCTGAAGTTCCTCAACAATTTCTGCCCCCTGATCAATATACCCCTGAACTTGATTGTAAGTGGTAATTGCTTTAGCAGCTTCAGGACTCTGTTCTGCTAATGTTTGTAATGCCTCGCCATATACTTGTCCAACAATTTTTCCCTCTGCACAAACAATAGGATTTGAAACACATACCCCGACATTAATCAATTCGGCAACTTCAGGACTTGCCATACTTAATCCTTGCATACCAATTGTAGCAAAAGCACCGGCATAAACTCCTTGCACTAACAAAACTAAAACAATTACTGACATTAAAACTTTTATTTGTTTATTCATTTTTAAAAGCAAATTGTAATCCATATTGACTAGTTCCCCCTAAATCTACAATCTTAAAAATTAAAGTTTCTGAATCTATCTCTTTTGATGAAATAGTGACATTATATCTATGGCCGATTTCTTGCATACAACTTATGCATAAATTAGAAGGTTCCTTATCAAACAGATCTACTAATTCCTCAACTACTTTTCTGATGGTATCAATTCTAATAAAAACAGTATTGTCCCTAAAATCTTCGATTTTATGAGATTTATCTTTATATCTAACATAAACGGGCCATCTTACATCTATTGTTACAGTATTTTCAGATATTTTAGATTGGACATCTATTTCTTGGTATGTAACATTATACTCAGGAAAATCTATAAATTCAAAAATACAATATCTTAAATTGTCTTCAACATAAAGTGAAATGTGTTTTTCAAGTTCCTTATTTGTTGGGATAATTATCTCTCTGTTTATATAATAATAAGGGATTCCTTCTGGGGTTACTTTATTCGGCAATTCATAATATCCCCCATTTTCTCCTAATTCTATAAACCCCTCTAACCCTGTTTCAAGAATACAATAACTAACAAAATTATAAATAGGGCTTATCTCAGAATCAACCCCTCCATCTAATCCTATCTTATCTCTAAAAACAAATAACAAAACAATAACTGCTATAATCAAAATTGCAAGTATAATAAAAACTGTAACTTGTGCCTTTTTTTTCATAAACATTATAAGAATTAATCTATTTTAAAGTTTGTTAATATTATTAAACCAATAGTTTTATTCTATGAAGAATTTAGGAGCTAAAGACAACCTAAATTCTTAATTTTCTCCATATCTCTCAATATTATCAGCTATGCAATAGTGAGTTTAGCCATTTATCAGATTTAATAATTGAATAATGAAAAGGAGGGGGTTTTGGTATTTTCAATTCTTTCTTCTTTAATTGATTCTTAAATTCCTCAATAATAACATGATCATGGGTAATCTCACAATCAGAACCTCCACAAACAGGACAACATTTTTTTAATGGTTGAGGTTTATCTTTAAAAAATTTCCCAAATGGACTTATTAACCTCCTTTTTCTTGTAGCAACCATATATTCCGCAAGCCCTTTATCATCCTTAAAATCTTGTTTCCATGCAGAGATATAATTTGTAAGATAGTCTAAAAGTCCTTCATAATCATCTTGATCTTTTTTTGTTCTAACTTGCCTAATATCTATCATAACATTCTTCCTTGAAGTATCTTTCCACTCCTTAACTAAAAAAGAATCTCCATTTTTGATTATTCGATTATCTAAATATTGGCCATAAATAATTGCATGGAGATGTATATTCCACCCATCCTTTTTATGATAATACAAAAATTTTCCATATTTATCATATTGTGGTTTCCCCTTCCAAACTTGTTTTACTTCTAAAACAACTAAGCCTCCATCAATTTTTGATTTTATTTTCTTCCTTCTAATAAATCTAGCAAAATTTTCCTTAATATCTCTCAACCCTTCAGATAAATCTTCATAGTTTTCAGGACAAATTGTCAAAAATCTTAATCTTTTCCAATGAGTTTTTTTATATCTCCTCAAATAATCTAAATATTTTCTTTTAATCTTATTGGCTCGATATTTTGAACAACGATAACAATTTCTTAAACTACAATTATGATGTGTATCCTTTAAGACCCTCCCATTTATCTTACAGGTTACCAAATACTCTCCTGTAACCTCCCCACACCTAATCATTGAATTAATAGAATTTTTAGGATAACCGAGTTTATTCAGTTCTTTTGCTAAAATATTATTATCAAAAACTTCTTGATTATGTATGTAGTCATGTAAAGTTATTACACTTACAACGAGTAAAGTGTTAGGATCAATTATAAGAGAACTCATTCTGTCCTAACAGCGAATTCCTGCCTAACGGCAGCGGAATTCGCTAAATCTTCTTTTTCTAAAGAAAGCTTTTGTTTAATTCTTGAACATCTATTACAAAACTCTTCAGCTTCAATTTCTAATTCTTCTATATTGGATTCCATAAACTTCTTTTGAGAAAAAGATTTTTAAACCCATTAATCTTCAGAAGGTTAATGGCTCTTGGAAAAGAAGATCTAATAAAAAAAGGGATTGAAGGATTAAACACTCCCAGAGGAAAAGAAATCTTTAAATTTTATTTTCTTAATGAAATGAGTCAAGAAGACATTAGGGATGAACTTCATAAAAGAAAGAGAGTAAGAGATTTACAAGTATTATACAATTTAATATCAAATTATACCTTAGCTTGGGAAGAATTAGGTTACATAATTGGGAAACAAGTACCAAATCCTAAATCAAAAAGTAAATTTCATCCAAATAAGACAGTATATAGGGCTACAATAAATCCATTCTTTGATTATGCCAAACAGATTTTATCTAGTCTTTCAGTTGAAGAAAAGATAAAGATGGATCAAATAACTATCCCAAAAAAATTAGAAAAAAAATTCAAGAGACCAAAACTTACAAAAGAAGAATTAGAAGAATATAATGAAACAGAATTTAATGATATAGAAAAAAAGATTCTTACATATATTTTTTCATTTAAAAGAGTACGAAAGATAATCTATAAAAACGAGAATTTCTTTGAAGGGGTTACTCATTTCTTAGAAAGAATATTCTTTTATAAAACCAATAATGACTGGCCACATAGAATTAGCCATTTCTTTAGGGAAGGTTTTTTTATTAAAGATAAAAGCTATGTTAAAGTAACTCAAGAGAGTTATACCGATAGATTGAAGGAGATTAAAGAATTTGAAAAAATATCTTTTAGATATTTTATAAGATTAAGAAATAAGATTAAACTAATTTCTAACTTTAGTGATCAAGATTATTTTGATTTGACAGTCCATACTTCATTAAGAAAATATCAATATATGCCTACATTAAAAGAAATAACAGAAGAAAAAGATAGAACTAAAAAAATTGGATTAGTAAACCTTTGGTCAAAAATTTATTTCTTTGATGAGATTCCAAAAGGTTGGTAAATCATCTAATTTTCTTCTCAACAACATCCAAAACCTCATTTCCTTCTTTTAGAGATTTTTTAAACAATTCTTCCATCCTACTAAATCTCTTTTCTAATGCTAACCTTGACCTTTTTTCCTTAGCTAAATTCTTTTCTAATTCTGTTTTTGTAACATCAACATACATATCTTCTTCCTTGATTGTATCTTTCATTCCTAATAATTCAGTATAATAATGAATCATATCAGACTTTTTCCACCCAAACCGATATTTTAATGCACTTTCACTCTTATATCTGGGCAACCAAAAACAAGCTGATGAGTGTCGAAAGTCATAAAGAGATAAACTCTTAAATTTCACCTGTTCTGATGTTAAAACTTCCTTTCCAATTTTATTTAATTCTGGATTAATCATAGAAGGATGAATTTGACAGAAAAAATTACTAGGATCTAAATCAAGTTTCTTAACATATTCTTTAATTTGATCTGCACATAACATTAACTTTATTTTCCTACCAAAAGTCTTACTAGTCTCATCCCTTATTGTTAATTCTTTAAAATCATTAGAAAAATCTGAAACCTTAACATTCATTAATTCAGTTACTCTTAAACCTGAATCAAAAGCTAGGGCAAGAATTATTTTCAAATCATATTTTGCCTTACTTACAATTTTATCAAAATCTTCTTTGGTAAAGTAAACAAACTTTGGTTTTTCCCCTCTTGTATCTAAATCTTCTGTAACATCTTCTATTAATTTGCCTTTTTTTCTCATGACCTTTTCATGCCAATGCCAGAATGTTTTAAACACTTTAACATAATCTCTTGTGGACTTATATGCTGTCCCTGTTCGTGTTTTAAGAACTCCTGTTCGCATATCATCAAATAGCTGATGTAAATCCTTATCAGTAACTTTTCTTATATCCTTACCTCCTCTTTTTTGAAGTTGTATTATAATAAAACTCAATCTTGCTCTCAAAGTATTTAATCTTGTTGCAGACCTTGCTCCTTTTTTACTGACTTTAGAAATATTTAACCCAAGTTCCATATCACTTAAAAAATTTAAAACTATTTCACAATTCTTTTCACTTAAACCCACAAGGGTTTTAGTCTTTTTCCAATTTTCATGAGTTTCCTTATGGTGATAAGGATCTCTAATTTCTTCTACCTTCTCTTTTTCTTCTTCCATAGAAGTTACAGGCAAAGGGGCTATATAAATATGCCCCCTTCTGTAACTTTATGCCCCTGCCGGGATTCGAACCCGGGTCACGGCCTTGAAAGGGCCGGATGCTTGGCCGCTGCACTACAGGGGCATACGATTACCAAAATAAAGGTATTTTTTGGTTTTTAAAGTTTCCTGATGTTAATCTGGCAGGTACTAAAAATTCATCCGAATTTTTTAAACCTTCCCATAAAAGATTAAGATTACGCAGTAATCTCTATCTGCTTTTTAGTCTCTGCTAAAAATTCTTGTGTATAAAGAGCTCTTCTCGCAAAAGGAACGTCAGATCTTCTTGTCTTTAATTCTAATTCTTTCAAAAACTCTCTCGCTTTTTCTATATCTTGTACATCCATGTTTACCTCCTTTTTTTGATTTTTCATAATATTTTGATTAATCACGATTCAAATTCACCCCTCTTTCTTCTAACATCATTATAACCGCCCTATCAACAAAATTACGCTTACTAGGAAAATCAGAAGCATTTTTCATATTTTTATTAACAAACTTGTCAATCTCTTCGACAAGCCACTTACTCACTTTCACAGTTGTCTCTCTATTAGTCACCATTTGTATACGATTAGTAACTAAGGTATTTAAATGTTACTGGAGATACTCTGATGAATTAAGAGTCTTTTTAAGGAAATATCGTTCTTAGTGAAAGATTATAAAATTGTGTCACTTTATAGAGGTATAATTAGAAAAATTTATAAACCCCTTCCTTTTCATAAATATCACATGGAAATAAGATTTGAAAATATTCTTAAAGATTCTCCTGAATTATACCCTTTTGTGAATTATGATAGGAGTAATCGAGAGTTATTTAAACAAGGATCCTTCCAAGAACTTGCCTTTGTTTTTCCCATTAAATTATATAAAAGATTTAAATTAGAAAAAAAACTTAAAGAAGATATAAAAAACCTCTATGTTGAAAAACTTAGAACTTTAGTTCACAAAAATGATGTTTTAGATGCACCTGAACCAGATAACATTGATATTAATGTTTATGTAAAGCCTATTATGGACAGTGTAAGTAATCCTCCTTTATTCACAAAAAAAACAAAAAAAACAAAAAAAAGACTAGAAAAACTTTTTTATCCAGAGTTTACAGAATACCCTATTTACGAACAAATACCGATAGCTAAAATTACTGGTTTTGTTCGTTATTGGCCAGACTCAAAAAAAGACCCAAGACCCATTTTAGAAACATTAAAAAAACAAGGATATAAATTCTCTAATCTTCAAATGGATGGGTGCTCGCCTGGTTATAGGCTTTTACAAAGTTGGTTGGATGAGGAAGGATATAATCTTCAAATACCTCTCCCTAAACCTCCTAAAACTCCTCTTGAAGAACAAGCTGACAGAATCATAGCAGAATGTGGGAATAATGATTGGGCTAGAATTCTTGAATTAGATGGGGGAATGCTCTAAATTAAACCCTAACCAAAAAACAGAATAATCTCCATAAATTACTGCAAATAACATCACCGCATATTTCTATCTTCCCAATTCTTCATATAAAAATGAGGGATTTCAATCCTATTATTCTGTTTCTTTTTTCTTTTAAGATTTCTTCTAAGTAAAATTCCCACAATTAACCCAATCCCAACACCAGACAAATGAGCAATATTCCCAACATTACTTGGCATAAAGATTCCTAAAATATCTCCAATAATCCATAAAATTGCTGCAATAAACATAGGAAGAATAAGTCCAAAGGCCCACACCATCATCATAGGCCTCAAAATAGTAAGTGCTCCAATAATACCCATTATAGCCCCGCTAGCACCCAAAGAACTAGGATAGAAATTAATACTGATAATATTGGCAATAATTCCACTACCAAAATAAACTAATAAAAATCTTCTACTTCCAATTGTTTTCTCCAAAGCAAATCCAAAAAACAATAATGCGAACATATTATACATTAAATGAACCATTGAACCATGTAAAAATATGGAAGTTACAAATCTCCAATATTGAGAATATGCTAGTTGATTCAAAACAAACATTTCTGTAAACCCTTCAAACATTGATTGAATTCCAAATACGATTACATTAATCAAAACAAACCATAACGAATAAAATTTTATTTTTTTCATCTGAAGTTTAACCTCTTTAAACGAGGATGCATAAAATTTAATTTATTAAATTTTTTCATTATTTTACTACAACATCAATAGCTTATAAAAATATCTAGTACAATCTACTGAAATTAAGCTAAATCAACTGTTCTTCCAAACTTAAAAAGTTAAAGAGATATCAGAATATAATATCCATCATTCCAATGCATTTTCTAGATCTTTTTCAGAAATAAATCTTTCCTTTCCACTATTCATATTCTTAATCTTAAACTTATTTTTCTTCACTTCTTCTTTTCCAATAAAAAGAACTAAAGGAATATTCAAACTATTTGCATAATCTAAAGCTTTTCCAGGCTTACCATAATAAATTTGACAAGGAATGTTCAAATTTCTTATCTTATCACAAACCTCAATAGCTTTTTTATCTTCATCTAAACTAATAATTAAAAGTTTTTTAGATTCATCTTCTGTTTTTGCCAAAACCTCTATTCTATCTAATCCAAATGCAGTTCCAATAGATTGTAAACCATTAATCATGTAAGCTCCTCCAGCACAAATAGTATCTTTAATCCCACTACCTTTAACTTCAAAAATAGTCCCATTGTAATAACTCAATCCTCTTGCTAACCAAGGAGTAAAAACAAATTTAACACCAAATAGCTTACAAATTTTTTTCAATTCTTTAATTTCCTTATAAGCATTATATTTTTCAAAATAAGGTTCCGGTTTCTTTAAAATATTCAGGATATTTTCAGCATTATATTTCTTCAACTCTTCTTTTAATATTTTCTCAGGAATTTTTTCCATTTTATCAATTTCCCTTATCACAAATTCCTTATCTTTATCTTTAATCTTTAATTCATCTAAGATCTCGTTTAACAATTTCCGATTATTTAACTGAATAGTAAACTTAATTTTTAATTCATCCAATATTTCAGAAATAATCTTCAATATTTCTGCTTCATCTTTTGTTTTAGAACCAACTATATCTACATCGCACTGTGTAAATTGCCTATATCTATTTTCTTTAATAGGTTCATCTCTAAAAACAGTTCCAATTTGATATCTTCTATAAGGTAACTTCTTATTTTTAGCGATTCTCTTTAATTGAAATGTTAATTCATATCTTAATGCTAATTCTCTATTTCCTCTATCTTTCAACTTAAATATTTCAGAAATTGCCTCATCATTTTGATTTTCCCCTTTAACAAATTCTTCATATTCAATTATTGGAGTTTCAACTGGAATAAAATCATATAATCTAAACACTTTTTCAATAGTATTTCTAACTACAATACGTTTAGACGTGTTTTCAATATCTCTAAATCCTTTTACTGTATCTGTTTTCATTTTTTACCTCATTCTTTAAAAAGCGCAAGGAGGGAATCGAACCCTCGTTTTACAGACCACAACCGTACGTTCTGCCACTGAACTACAAGCGCCATAATAATTTAATTGAGAAGCCAAGCTATAAAAATCTTTTCTAATACGAATGATGGGGATAACTCCCAAAAGTTATAGCTTTCATAAAAATAACTAGAATTACACGTTTTTAAATCTTCTCACTCAAGGAGTTGAAGAGTCAGAGATTTTTAATCTCTGAAATTAATGTTTTATAATTTTCTCAATTAAACTGCTACATTCCAACTTATATCCGTCTTTGTTTTTACTAAAAAATACCACTCTTCCACTTTCAACCTCTGCTTCATATTTATCTGCCTCATCTAAAAATTGATTCATTTTTGATTCAGTTAAATGATTATTATCAAATACAGTATGGAAATCTTCCCTTAAATCATCAAAAATATCTCTGGAAATATAGGCGGCCCTTCCAATATTATAAACTTCTTCTTTTACCTTTCCTTCTTCTATTACTTTTTTTGTTTTTTTCCAAATTTCCTTTCCTATAGAAGAATCATGCTTTCTAGTATAGATACTTTTTTTATGTGTTATATAATTAATATAATCTGTATAAGTTATCATAAAAATCAACAAAATTTAACATTTATAAGGATTATTGTAATCACTTTTTAACTCTTAAAATTAAATTCTTTCTAGAAAACCTATCTTTTTCTCTAGGTTCATAAATTTCTAGAATTTCAAAACCCACTTGTTTCAATAAATCTACAATTTCTTCCTTATCATATAAATAATAATACCTCATATGAGGCGTATCGTTAACCTTCCATTCCATATACACTTCTTTCCCTTTTCCACTAAAACGCCCTTCACCAGCATCCCAAACAGTAATCATTGCTTCTGCATCTTTTTTCAAAACCCTATAAAGCTCTTTCAATGCATTCAATCTTTCTCCTTCATCTTCAATACAATGTAATGCTGCAATAAATATTCCCCAATCAAAAAATCCATCCTCAAAAGGCAATTTATCTGCCTTAAGTTTAAAAAATTCAGCATCTATTTTTCCTTTTTCTGCTTTTGTCTTTCCAACTTTCAACTGTTTTTCAGAAAAATCTACTTCATAATATGTTTTTCCTTCACCTGCAATCATATTTCTTCCACTTCCACAACCTAAATCTAAAATTTTGCCTTTTTTATCTTGTAAAAATTCTTCAGCAATAGGAATAGGCTTAACCCTAAAACTTTCCCACAATTCAGAAACTTCATCCCAAACTCTTTCTTGATTTGGTTTTTCTTTTAAGTCTTTAACAGAAATTATTTTTATAGAGATAGTCATTTTAATTCAAAGAAATAACTCCTTAAAACTTTAACTATTTAACACACCAATATAAGAAACTTCAGCGATACTTGCTTTTGCATCATTAAAGTACATTTTTGATTTCCCATCATCAAAAGTTTCACCAATCATATTAATTTCAAATTTAGAAAAAGAGGAACTACCTTGAGGCAAATTTTCAATCTCAAGCACAACACCATTTAAAGGATAATTTTCAGTAACATAAACCCTACCTGTAGAAAGATGAGATTTCATACTTATTTCTTTATTCACATTTTTCTCCAAATTAGAAAGATATTTTTGTAAATTTTCATTTCCTAGAAGTTCATTAAAACGATCATGATAATTTATCCCACCCTTAACATGTTTTGACTCAAGGCATTGTCTTTCAAAAGTTAATTGGCCATAACTCACACTAGCAACTCCTGGTTTGAATTGCCTTCTAACAAATTTATCTGGAACCTTAGCTCTACCTTCTTTAAAAAATCCCAAAGAATAATCTTTAACATCATTACCAAAAATAACATTAGGAATTTGAAATCTCCTAAATTCTTTAATCTCAATTTTAGGGTAGTCATAAACAGAGCCCAAAAATTTTTCACAAGTAGGACATTTCTCCATCAAAAATAGAATTATTTTTAGTTTTTAAATAATATTGTAATCAACTACCACTTCTTTTCCATATAAACCTTATTTTTATTCAACTTATATCCTAATTTCCTATAATATTCTCTAACTCCAACTCCTGAAATAATATCTAGTTTGTCAATTCCTTTCTTTTTAACAATTTTTTCAACTTCATTAATTAATTTCTTACCCAATCCCCTATGCTGTCCAAATTTCTTTCCTTTTTCACCAAGAGCAAGAGCCTGACCATAAACATGTAATTCTCTAACAATTGCAAAATCATCTACAATTCTTAATCTACACAATCCAAATAAAATATTATCTTTATTTACAAACTCTAAAAAATATTCATCTCCTTTAGAAGATTTATACTCACTAATTTTTAATTTAAGTTTTTTGTTAACCTTTTCTCCTTTTTTCAAATCTCTAATTGCAAAACCAATTTCCCTAAATCTAATTTCTTGAATTGATTT
>Ga0233431_1004253_pt1 | contig 15633 bp, 6 predicted proteins | sample SI_118_April2016_FD_179867 | JGI IMG/M metagenome (GOLD analysis project Ga0233431, IMG submission 179867) | Seawater microbial communities from Saanich Inlet, British Columbia, Canada - SI_118_April2016_200_MG | ecosystem: Environmental > Aquatic > Marine > Inlet | place: Canada: British...
ATCGTCCCCGGAAGAGAACGTCACCGACGCCGTATACAGATGCGGGTCGCGGATATTCCAGGCATCCGCTTTCGGCGCTTTGAAATACTGGGATTGCGCGATCCCCTCCGGCGGGACCGAAACCGGCGCTGTCTTTTTCCAAACGACGTTCGAGGGATTTTTCCATTCATGAACAATATATGACAAGCTGCCGTTTCGGGTTTCGCCCGAGGAATTTCCGATAGTGACAAACACCTCGGCCTCTTTCACGGCGGGCTTGTTCTCGACATAGATATCGTCGATATGAATATCGTCGGTCGCCCGCAGATAGATCTTCCCGGTCACACCACCGAAACCATGCACCGAGGGGACCATGTTTTTGCCCCACCGCATGAGATCGTTATCCTCCCAGGTGAAATTACCGACCGGATCGGTCACACGCACACTCAATGTGTTTTCACTGCCGAAATTAACCGCGTCGGTCACGTCGATCTCAAACGGCGTATTTCCGATAACGTCATATCCCACAAGCCCGCGATTCACAAATACCTCGGCTCTGAGATTCACCGAATCGAACATGATCTTTATGCGTTTCCCTCTCAGCGCAGGATCGATCTCAAACGAAGTGCTCCACCACGACACTCCGCGAAAATCGCCTGCAATGCCCACCGGATTGCCGTTCGCACCCCAGTAATACTCCTCTACGGTGCCCGGAACGGAAACTGCCTCACCGGCATATTTCTCGAGCTCTTCCCATCCGATCGTCGGCGGATTGACAGGAATCGAACGCAAATCGAACGGCGGAAGAAAAATATCGTCATTCTTCCAGTCCGCCTCTCTGTCGAGCCAGAGTTTCCAGTTTTCGCCGGACAATTCGGTTTCCCATCGTCCCGGACCGGCTGCGGCTATATTAATTGTGAATAGAAATGCAATGAATACAAGAATGTACTGTTTCATTTTCATTATTCAGCTCCGTTTTCATTAAAGTGAGATATGAAATAGTTTCTTTTCCGCACATACTGTAGAAACCGGAAGTACTCGTACAAATGTCCGGTAAATAGATTCCGGTAAAAATAGATTTCAGATTTAAATATATAATATGAGGACAATAAAGCAATATACAAAAGTAATCTGATAATTCACCGGTTCCTCATTTCATCCGATTGTTCCACAGTATGCGATAAACAGGTTTGACACGGCAGATTATTATTATACATTATATTAATAGTGTCTGGCTAACTTTGAGCTAAGCCCCCTAAATCCCCCGGAGGGGGACTTTTTCGTACCGTTTTGGAGTTTTTACCCCCTTTCGGGGGGGGATGGGGGGCTGTATTAAGAGAGCTTTTATTCCTATCTGATTATTTCAAAGGTTACAAATAGTGAAATCATAAAGAAACCGCCTCTTAGATCGCTGAGAAGAATTCAGGGAGCACCCGCAAATAAAACCGGGAGAGCTTATCATGAAACGTGTAACGGCAATCACAATCTCTTTAATATCAACGCTTCTCATTTCGGCATGCGGTCCTTTCGAAACCTTGTTCAAACATATTTCTTGACTTCTGAGGTCGATGATTCGAAATTTGTATATCAGCCCATTCGATTCATCCCCCAACGGACGTTTCAATATATGGCAATAGAGCGCATGGGTGGAAGAAAATAAATGGTATGCAACTATCCGGCCATTCACCGGTTAAACGTATATCTGCCGTAATATTAAACGAACCGAACATTAAACCTCAATCAGCCACCGGAGAGACTATGACACCGCTCAGAGAGCGCCTTATCAAATCCATGAAAGACTTATTCGGTGTTGACAAAAAACGCATTTCGCACGCACTTTCTGTCCTTGAGCACGCCGAATATTTGCAGAGCATCGAGGGCGGCGACGAGGATGTTGTTGTTGCAGCGGCTGTGCTCCATGACATCGGTATTCATGAGGCGGAGCGGAAATACGATTCATCCGCAGGAAAATATCAGGAGATCGAGGGTCCGCCGATCGCGCGGGAGATCATGGAAGAACTCGGGATTGACGAGGAACGCATCGTTCATGTATGCCGTATTGTCGGCAGTCATCACTCCGCCCGTGACATCGACACCCTTGAATTCAGGATATTATGGGATTCCGACTGGCTGGTGAATATGCCGGACGCATTCCCTGACGCAGACGCTGAAAAGCTGAGATCTCGTATTGAACGGATTTTCAAAACCGATTCCGGAAAAAAGAGAGCCTCGGAATTATTTCTCAAATGATCCCGGCCGGCACAGAGCCGGTCCCGAGCGGCCGTTCCGAAAGTTCATCCCGCCCGCATTTCCCGATCCTCTCCCACCGAAAAATCTTATCACCCGCCCCACAACATGCAAATTCACGATATCTTCGGCAGAATCGCACATAAACTCTTTATCTGATGCGATTATGTATTATATTATGCTGGGCCGGATGGAAATATTCCGTTTCATTCAACCGTGTGAAATAATGAGTGTCAAAGAATATATTAAACTAAAATTTGAACAATTTCGTCAAAATACCAACAAAAAGAACAGATGATTTTTACTGAAAATTCAGAGGTGAGAAATGAACATAACAATCGACAAGCTGAATAAAATTTACCCAAACGGCAAAGTGGCTCTCGAAGATGTCAATCTTGAGATCGGGAACGGTATGTTCGGTCTTCTGGGTCCGAACGGCGCAGGCAAAACAACCCTTATGCGGATACTTGTCACACTGATGCAGCAATCCGGGGGGTCGATTACCGTCGACGGTATGGATTTGAAAAAGAACCGCCGCGAGGTCCGGTCAATACTGGGATACCTTCCGCAGGAATTCAATATGTTTTCGAAACTGAAAACGTACGAGTTTCTTGACTATGCCGCGCGGCTTGCGGGATTGACAAAATCTTCCGAAAGAACGAGCGCCGTCGAGAAAATGCTTGAGAATGTCGGACTTTTTGAGGCACGGGATCGTCAGGCCAACAAACTTTCCGGCGGAATGAAACGCCGTCTCGGTATCGCTCAGGCGCTCATAGGGAGTCCGAAACTTGTCGTTGTGGACGAGCCGACAACAGGTCTTGATCCTGAGGAACGTCTCCGGTTCAGAAATCTTCTTGCAGTCATGAGCCGCGAGGATATTGTCATTATCCTGTCCACACATATTGTCGGTGATATTTCAAGCACGTGCCAGAATATGGCATTGCTGAATAACGGAAGAGTTGCTTTCAACGGCTCCCCCGACAAACTGATCGAGAAAGCGAAAGGACACGTCTGGGAGGTTGTCGCCGGTGATATCGAACTGGAGCAGATCAAAGAAAAGCATCCCGTAATCTCAACCATTCCCTCGGCAAACGGATGGGAAATTCAGGTGGTATGCGACAGCTGCGACAAACTTGAGGGATATGATCCGAAACTTATCGAGCCGAATCTCGAGCATGCCTACGTTCATTTTCTTGAAACCTCGGCCGAAAGTCTGAATTTCAAAGATCAGCAGTACAGCGCATAATATGTAACAGAAAAGAATAACCGGGCGGAATAATCGATCTTTCTGTCCTGCAATTTCGATACATGATATAAAAAGAAGGTGATAAAAATGTTGTCATTATTTAAAATCCGGACAGTAGCGGTTTTCGAGATCCGAACACTTCTGAGGAGTTGGTTTTTCAGAATTTTTTCGCTTCTTGCGATTCTTATTCTCGTTCTTCTCAACATTGTGTTTTTTGTCTCGAAAGGCTCGGCAATATGGACTCTTCGGGGGATTTCTTCATCGGTACCTTATTTTAATCTGCTGCTTTTAAATGTTGTTCAGGCGATAATCGGAATATTTATGGCGTCGGATTTTTTCAAATTCGACAAGAAACTGGACACGACCGATGTTATTTATATGCGCTCGATGACAAATGCCGATTATGTTCTCGGGAAAACGCTGGGCGTATTTACGTTGTTTTTCTCGCTGAACTTTCTCATTCTCATCCTTGCATTCGTTTTTAACTTTTTCTTTGTCGACAGTCCGGTCGTTGCGGCGGTTTATCTCTTTTATCCGCTTTTCATAAGCATACCGACGCTTGCATTTATTTTCGGCTTGTCGTTTTTATGCATGGTGATACTGAGAAGTCAGGCGATAACGTTCATTGTACTTCTGGGCTATATCGCAACGACGCTGTTCATTATCGGAAGTAAATTCCATTATCTTTTCGATTATATGACATTCAATGTCCCGCTCATGTACTCCGATTTTGTAGGTTTTGGCGACATTACCTCTATCCTGATCCACCGGGGCATTTATCTGTCATTCGGGCTCGGATTTATTTTTATCACCGTTCTCTTCATTAAACGGCTTCCTCAATCGAGGATCATGAATAAAGTTTCGCTTGCCCTTTCGATATTGCTTATCCTGAACGGACTGAATCTGGGACGACTTTACATTTCAAGAATCAATGAAGGATCGGAATTACGCAGCGAAATGAGCGCGCTGAACAATAGATATGCCGACGAGCCGAAACTTTCGGTTTCCGGTATGAGTATCGATCTCGTCCATTCGGGAGACAGTATCGAGACGACTGCGGATATCACGGTTGAAAACAGCACATCCGCCGGAATCGATTCCTATATTTTCTCGCTGAATCCAGGGCTTGAGGTCGAAAAAGTGGAGCGCGGAGGATCTTCTCTTCCGTTTGAGCGCGAGCTGCATATCCTCACGATTGATCCTGGCTCGGCGCTTATGCCCGGCGAAACGGACAACATCTCCGTCGTCTACCGGGGATGCCTCAACGAGGAAGCGAGCTATCTCGATATAGCGGAGGATTTGAGAGAAGAGAAATTCCGCCTGTTTATATATAACATTGATAAACGGTATGGATTCATCACACCCGAATATGTGCTTTTGACCCAGGAAAATCTCTGGTATCCCACTGCAGGCGTTCCGTTCGGTTCGGCATATCCGAAAACCCAGCCGAGAGATCTCATCGATTTTGAGCTTACGGTGAAAACCGCCGCCGGATTAACCGCTCTGTCTCAGGGCGTGACAACTTCGGAGATGAATAACGGAGAATACGGATTTAAACCGGACGTCCCCATGCCGCAGATATCGCTTATTATCGGAAAATACGAGGAAAAAACCATATCTGTCGAGGATATGCAATACAGCATTTTCGTATTGGAAGGTCATGATTTCTTTTCGGAATATTTCACCGACATCGGCGAAACACTTCCGGAGATTCTTACCGAATACAAACAGGATTATGAGCGAAATTTAAAATTGAACTATCCGTACAAACGATTTTCATTCGTCGAAACCCCGGTTCAGTTTTACGCCTATGACAGGCTTTGGACCATCAGCCAGGAAACAATCCAGCCGGAACAGATCTTACTGCCTGAAAAAGCGGTATTGTTCATGGCTGCAGATTTCAGGCGGAACCTTTATTTTATGTCACGGTACGGCAGGGGCCGTGACGGCGGAGGATCAAGGAGTCCCGAGGATATGCAAGCAGATTTTCTCCGAAGATTCCTTGGAGAAACCATTGCCGGCGAGTCATTCATTCGAAGGATTTCAAGGATGAAAAGAAGTACTATGGGCGGCGGATTTAACGTGCGGGCAATATTTGCATCGTTTTTGCCCTCGACTGTTCCGAGCTATGACATTTTCCCGAATTTCTATAGTTTCACAAATCATTTCCATTCCGATGAATGGCCGGTTTTCAATATTTCGCTTGAAAATTATCTGAAAGCGGGAATCGGGAACACCAACTTTTTCGCATCCTTCTTCGGTCTTTCAAATGTTGAGAACGCAAATATCGCGCTTTCAAAGCAAACGCTCACTGAAATTATTGCGGATCCGGAGAAAAAAGATCTCGTGTTTGACGTGCTGAACAATAAAGCGGATTACCTTTTTGCACTCATTAAAGCCGAAGTCGGCGATGAAGCGTTCGAGGAATTCCTGTATGCGTATGTAGAAGAAACACGGTTTACAGAAATGAATGCCCGTGATTTTATCGACAGGCTGAACGAGCGGTTCGGATTTGATCTCGCTTCACGCTTTGACACCTGGATAAACGAAAGAAATCTTCCGAAATTCTATTTTACCGACATTGACTGCATCGAGATCCTCGACGAGGATGACGCAACGAGATATTACATTACATTCACGGTCTATAACCCCGAACCTGTCGACGGTCTCGTTTCCGCGAGCTTCAATACACTTGCGGGCGGCGGTCGCGGTATGGGCGGCGGTGGCGGCATGGGTAGTGGACGCGGCATGGGCGGCGGGCACGGCGGCGGGATGTTCGGCGGCCAGGCGGAACAAATTGAGTTTTATTACAATGTAGAGGGGAATCAGACAAAACAGATCGGTATTGTCGTCGACAATGCTCCGCGGTCGATCCGGTTCAACACATTCATTTCTCAAAATCTGCCTGCTACATTCGACAAAGCCCTCCCGGAAGCCGAACTTGTTGAGGATGCGGTTATTTTCGAGGGTGAAAAAATTCTTGCCCAGCCTCCGGCGCTCACTGAACCCGGCGACATAATCGTGGACAATGAGGATTCAGGATTCGAGATATTCTCACAGGCGTCCGAAAGCGCGCTGATGAGAATGATCCAGGATAAGAACGCGGCATTGGAGGAAGAGTATACAGGATTTAATTTCTGGCGCCCGCCAAACGCATGGCGTGCCGCGGTACAAAATGATTTCTTCGGCATATATAAACATTCCGCATACTATACCAAATCCGGTTCCGGTGAGCAGAAAGTAACATGGCAGGCCGAAATAACCCAGAACGGCAAGTATGACATCTTTTATTCCACCCCGGCATTCAATCAGTTGAAACGAATGATGGGCAGAGGCAGAGGCGGCGGTGGCGGTGGCAGCGCTCTGAGTGATTTTAATTTCATGATCTATCATGATGACGGCGTCGATGAAACGGTATTGAGTGCGGGCGAGACCAAGGACGAATGGACATATCTTGGCACATATTATCTGTCGAAAGGCGTGGCAAAAGTCGAGCTAAGTGACAAATCAAAAGGCCGTGTCGTGTATGCCGACGCTGTAAAATGGTCGCTGAACAGATAAATAACACCGTGAGAAATTACTCTTGACAAGTTTGTGAGAATTAATTATCATTACAATTAAACCTTTTTGCAGAATGATGACTCTAAGCATAGAAATCAAGTTATTGCGTACTACTTATAACAGAGGATATGAAGGATGAAACAGAATAATAAGGGTAAATCCGGGTTGCGTATGATCATGATGCTTTTTACAGTCATTTTTTCGTGTGCGCACGTTTCTTTCGCTGTTGAGATTCTCACGCTCGACAGGGCGCTTGACATTGCCATGAATAACAGCCCCGATATTAAGCAGACCGAATTGAATCTCGTGCGGAGTACTGAAATGTTAAACGCCCGGGAAGCGTCGCTGAAATCGAATTTCAGCCTCAGCCTGAACCCGTTCAGTTACGATTCCAGCCGCACATTCGACGATTTTTACTCCCTATGGAACACAAACGAAACCACCCAGTCTTCGGGAACATTCAGAATATCTCAGCCGATAAAGCAGACCGACGGAACACTGATGCTCATAAACAGGCTGAAATGGCAGGATTCATACAGCGAGTTTCGGGATGACCGTAGCAAAACGTTCGACAACAACCTTTACATTCAATACACTCAGCCGATTTTCACATATAACCGTACGAAAATGGAGCTGGATGAGCTTGAACTCGATATCGAAAACTCCAAATACAATTTTGCGATTCAGACATTGGCGCTTGAGCAGGATGTCACCCAAAACTTTTATAATGTATATGCGTCCAAGATGAGCCTCGATATTGCGGCAGAAGAGCTCAAAAACAGCGAACAAAGCTATGAAATACAGAAAAACAAGGTTGAAGCGGGACTTCTGCCCTCAGAGGAACTTTATCAGGCAGAGCTCAACCTCGCAAACAGCCAGCTTGCTGTCCAGAACAGCAAGGTATCCCTTGAGGACATTCTTGATACATTCAAACTGCTGCTCGGGATTTCGATTTACGACAGTATTGACGTATTCACGGATATTACGCACAAAACCGTCGATGTCGATCTCGATAAAGCGCTGAACAACGGACTCAGGGCGAGGATGGAATTACGGCAATTTGAAAACAATATTCAGGAAGCGCTCAACAATATTACGCGGGTTGCTGCCCAAAACGAATTCAACGGGGATGTGACACTGACCTACGGCATTATCGGGACCGAGAAAAATTTCGGCGACATGTTCGACGCCCCAACAAACACGAAAGGTGTCGGACTGACGTTCAATATACCCCTTTGGGACTGGGGAGAGAATGACGCCCGGATCAAAGCCGCCGAAGCAACTGTCGATCAATCCCAGCTAACGCTCGAAGATTACAGAAACAATATTATTCTTGCGATCAGACGAGTACACAGAAGCCTTGAAAACCTTGTTATCCAGATAGAGATCGCCCGTCAGAACATCCGAAATGCCCAGTTGACGTATGACATTAATCTCGAGCGGTATAAAAACGGCGATCTCACCAGCATGGATTTGAGCCTTTTTCAGGCACAGCTCTCAACCGCGAATATGAGTGAAGTTCAGGCATTGATAAACTATAAAATGGCAGTGCTCAATCTGAAGATTTTATCGCTTTGGGATTTTGAGAGCGGTGCGCCGATCGTACCGGAAAGTATTTTTGAATAAGACAGGATTTTTCAATATTGAAATGAAAACGAACTTATTGTCAGAATAAAAAGAAGGAGAGGATTTGTGAGATTAACGTATATTCCACTTTGTTTATTGATAGCGACTGCGGCGTGCAGCAGTCCCGAAACACGGATTGAACCCGATATTGCCTCGCCGGTTTCCGTTGAGGAAATCGTGCTGAAACCCATTGAGGAATACATAACATCAACCGGAACGGTGAACGCCACTCAAAATATCGAGCTGACATCGGATGCGACAGGATATTACCGGCTCGCGGTCAATCCGAAAACGTCGAAACCGTTTGCGCTCGGAGATGCTGTCACAAAGGGACAGGTTATCATATATCTTGACAATCCCGAACAGGAAAATGCCATACGGCTCGATTCTAAAAAGCTGAATCTTGAGACTTCCAATAACGACTACGAAAAGCAAAAATCTCTGTTTGATCTCGGCGGCGTTACCCTCAGCGAATTGAAAAACGCCGAAATCAGCTACATAAACGCGAATTATGACTATGACGACGCGCTGATCCAGCTTGCGAAAATGAAAGTTGTCGCACCGTTCAGCGGGACCATTACCGATTTGACCTATTATACCGAGGGAGTGAAGGTTGCAACCGGCTCCGACATGGCCCACATCATGAATTACAAGAAACTGAACATGGAAATCAACCTTCCCGGCAAACTTCTCGGGCAGATCAAAGAGGGCCAGGTGGCCCGGACCATGAACTACACGATATCCGATACCTTCCTCTCCGGCCGGATCGCGCAGGTTTCTCCGGTGCTCGATCCCGAGACCCGCACATTCAAAGCAAACATCGACATCGACAATCCGGAATTGCTATTACGGCCCGGCATGTTTGTCAGCACCGACGTCATTGTCGCCTCAAACGACTCGACGATCGTTATTCCGAAAGAGCTGATAATATCGAGGCGCAACAGAAAAACCGTCTATGTTGTCGAGCAGGGAACAGCGATCGAGCGCGGCGTTACAACCGGCCTGGAGAATCCCGACGAAATAGAGATCACCGAGGGATTAGAATTGAACGAACGTCTTGTTATTGAAGGATATGAGACGTTACGGCACCGTGCAAAAGTTACGATCGTACAATAAATAGCCATTTCACACACGAATGTAAAAATAAAAAGATAAAATTATGAAAAAAATTGCCCGTTTTTCGGTTGATTATCCTATTACGATTTTAATGTTTGTTTTGGGAGTATTGCTGCTTGGATATATTTCACTTCAGAAGCTGGGGATGGATATATTCCCCGACCTCAACAATCCGAGAATTTTTGTTGAACTTACCGCAGGCGAACAACCGCCCGAGGAAATCGAGGAGCAGTTCGTATTAAGCATTGAGGCACAGTCGATCCAGCAGCCGAATGCGGTTCAGGTCTCATCGATCTCGCAGACAGGAGCTGCTCAGGTAATCGTTGAATATGCCTGGGACACGAACATGGACGAAGCGTTTCTGGATCTTCAGAAAACGCTGACATCATTTACTCAGAACTCTGAAATCGACGAACTCACGATCAGCCAGCATGATCCCAATGCCGCGCCGATAATCCTGCTCGGACTCTCCCATCCCGACATCACCGATATGGATGAGCTCCGAAAAGTTGCCGAGAATTATCTTCACAACGAATTGATCCGCATGGAAGGGATCGCGGACGTCACCCTCCTCGGGCAGGAGGAAAAAGAGGTGGTCGTCGAGACGAACACCTATCTGATGGACGCATACAATATTACGCCGTCTACCATCTCAAACCGTCTGATCGATTTTAACCGCAATATTTCCGGCGGTTCGATTTCAGAAACGGGCCGCAACTATACGATCAAAGGTATCGGAGAACTCGAAACATTCGAAGATATTGAGAATACGATCGTAGCGTATAAAAATGTAGGCGCGGCAGCCGGAACAGCAACAACGGGCGGCACAGCCGAAATGGCGCCGGTATTCCTGAAAGATGTGGCGACAATTTCATTCGTATCCAAGGATCCCGAAAACATTGTCAAAATCGACGGCAAACGCTGCATCGGACTCGCAATCTACAAAGAGACAAAATATAATACTGTGAAAATCGTCGATACGTTCTTTGAAAATATTGTCGACCTTCGAAAAGCGCTTCCCGGCTATGAGCTGACCGTCCTTCAGAATAAAGGCGAGTTCATAACAGACTCGGTAAATGAAGTTCAGAAGACCGCACTTATCGGTATATTGTTTGCAGTGTTTGTGCTTTTTATATTTCTCAGAAGAGTCGGAACGACAGCGATCATCAGCTTAGCTATCCCTATTTCGATCATTGCGACATTCAATTTAATGTATTTCAAAGGGCTCACACTGAATATCATGACACTCGGCGGACTTGCACTCGGCGCGGGAATGCTTGTCGATAACGCGATCGTTGTCATGGAAAATATTTTCCGTAATATGGAATCGGGCCTTTCGCTCAAAGAGGCCGCTGTTGTCGGCACATCCCAGGTAAGCGGCGCCATCACAGCCTCGACGATCACGACGATCATAGTATTTCTGCCGATCGTGTATCTGCACGGAACCGCCGGAGAACTTTTCAGAGAACAGGCGTGGACGGTAGCGTTTTCACTTGTATCCTCGCTTGTTGTCGCGATTCTGGTCATTCCCATGCTGTGCACGAAACTGCTAAAAAACACCTCGACAACATTTTATAATAAACAGTCGGTCAAATTCCCGCTGTATGAAAGATTTCTTTCTACCGTTCTTCGCGCACGGTGGATAGTGATCCCGGCTGCAGTTGTTTTGGTTGCGGTCGCGCTTCGCCTCATCCCGGTCATCGGAAGTGAATTTATTCCCAAAACCGAACTCAATGAATATTCCATCGATGTTACGCTCCCCGAGGGTACGGAACTGTTCCGGACTGAGAAAGTCGTGGACGACATCGAACATAATCTCCGCGGTATTCTCGGAGAGAACATCGAGACGGTCTACAGCATCACCGGCACATCAAATAATGTCCTTCAGGACGACAATGCCGTTTTCAGAGATGAAAATACCGCCGCGATAAAATTTATCCTGAAAGACGACCATAATATACCCGCTAATACCATTTTTGTCGAGGTAAACGCCATGCTTGCCCTGATCCCCGATCTCGAGGCGCAGGTCAATCAGGAGCAGACCGCGCTGGAACTTACACTCGGCCAGGAAAGCTCTCCGATCGTAGTCGAGATCCACGGCGAGGAAATGGACACTATCCAGGAGCTGACCGATCTTGCCGCAGAGGAAATCTCGGCAATCGATGATCTTTTCAATATCGAAACCAGTCTCGATGAAGGCCGTCCGGAGATTGAGATCGTGCTCGACCGTGTCCGTGCGGGCTATTACAATGTAGGCGTGAACGAGCTCAGCTCTCAGCTCGGCACCTATCTGCAAGGCACCGAAGCCGGGCAGTGGGAAAGCGAGGGCGAGATCCGCGACATCAATGTAGAGCTGCCAAAAATAGGGCTCTATCAGCTTGAGGATATCCTGATAACGAGCGGAGCGCAGAAAATCCCACTCTCGGATATTGCGGACATCCGTTTCTCGACTGCGCCCAAAGAGATTTACAGAAAAAACCAGGCCCGTGTCGGCATGGTCACCGCGAATTTACGGAAGGACCGTCCGCTTGATCAGGTTGTCGGCGACATTACCGTAAAAATGAACTCGATATCGTTCCCGCCTGATTATAAATATGAAATCACAGGCGAGGAGCAAAAACGGAAAGAGGCGTTTCAAAATCTGAAATTCGCGCTGATCCTGTCTTTGGTTCTCGTGTATATGGTGCTCGCGTCGAAATTTGAATCGATCATTCAGCCGTTGACGATAATTCTATCGATACCGCTTGCTGTTGTCGGCGCGATACTCATGTTCTTCTTTGCGGGTAAATCTCTCAATATCATGGCATATATCGGCATTATCATGCTTGTGGGGATTGCGGTCAATGACGCCATCATTCTTTTGGATATGATCATTCAGCTGAAAAACGAGGGCATGGAGAAATTCGAGGCGGTCATTCAGGCCGGTCAGCGCCGTATACGGCCGATCATCATGACAAGCCTGACCACGATCCTTGCGCTTCTGCCGCTGACATTCGGATTCGGAAAAGGCGCCGCACTCAGATCGCCCATGGCGCTGGCGGTTATCGGAGGCCTTATTACCTCGACGCTCTTAACACTGGTTGTTATCCCGTGCGTATACTATGTCATGGACACCTTCGGGCAGAAAGTGGTTTCAATATTTAAGACAAATTAGCGATACATATGCCGGAACGGTCCGTTTGTTTCAGCAATTCAACTGTAAATATTTTTCGATAAAGATAAAAAACTCATGAATATGTTTAAATTCATCATTCACCGCAAAACCTTTGTCAGCATGCTGTTTATCGGCCTGACACTGCTCGGCTATATTTCATACAGCCAGCTTCCCATTGAGATCTTTCCGAACGCAGAAATGCCGCAATTGATAGTCAACATCAATACTTCCTCGGATCTTTCACCGGATAATATGGAAAAGGAAGCGGTTCTGCAGGTCGAGGGCAAGATAAGCACCCTCGAGGGGATCGATTCGATAGAAACATCCGTCCAACGCGGCCGCGCGACAATCAACATCTATTTCAATCAGAATGTTAATATCAATTACGCATATCTGAAACTTTTTGAAAAGGTCAACGAGTTAAAATCGACACTTTCCGAGGATTTCAACTTAAGCGTTACAAAAGTCGATATGCAGCGTTTGTCGAATTCGTTCATGACACTGCAGGTACGGGGAAGCGGCGGCCTTGAGCGGATCCGCACGATCATCGACGAGGAAATCGAAGCCGAGTTCCAAAATATCGACGGTGTCGCAAATGTCCAGGTTATCGGAGGCAATGTGAAAGCTGTCGAGATCATGCTTGAGGAAAATGCCTATCTCGAGCATGGGATCACTCCCGGCAGAGTCCGGCAACTTATCTCTCAAAACGCCGAGAGCACAACGTTTCTCGGGAACGTATATGAGAACAACAAACCGTTTTTTGTCAATCTGACCGCCGAATATACAGATATTCGCAATCTCGAGAACATGGTTATTGTTCAGGAGGGCCCAATCCTTCTGAAAGATGTTGCATCGGTGAATTTCGGATCGAAAGATGAAACCGAGATCAACCGTGTGAACGGCAAAGAAGCGATTTCCATTCTCCTTATCCGGGATTCGCAGACAAATCTCATCAAACTTTCGCATGTAGCTTTGGGCGTTATCGAGGAGCTGAACAACCGCTTCAGATCACAGGACATTGAAATTGTCATCCAGAGCAATTCCGCCGAGGACATCGAAACGAATATTAATCTCATCAAAAAACTCGCGCTTCTCGGTGGTCTTTTTGCGGTGATTATATTGTGGTTTTTCCTGAAAAACCTGCGGCTTGTCATGATAATGATGTTTGCGATCCCTATTTCGATCTTTACCGCGTTTAATTTCTTTTACGCATACGACATTACCATCAACAGCCTGACACTTGTGGGAATTGCGCTTGCTGTCGGTATGCTCCTCGACAACAGCGTTGTCGTCATGGAGAACATTTACCGGCTCGCCTCGACCCATAAAGATGCCGACACCGCAGTCATTCAGGGCACGACCGAAGTCTGGCGCGCAATTTTTGCCTCCACATTGACAACTGTCACAGTGTTTCTTCCTTTCATATTCTCATCCGATTTTCTTGTGCGCCTCATCGGCCGGCACATCGGCGTTTCTATCATTTCGACACTGTTAGTCTCCCTTGTGGTCGCGCTGGTTCTGGTCCCCATGGTTGCGCATTTCTTCCTGAAAAACGGCTCCCGCGGTAAAGGGAAAAACAGTTTCAATTTTAACAAAGTATCCCAGAAGAACCGGCTGTATCAAATTTATAACCTTCTGCTCAAATCCTGCATGCGGTTTCCGGCAAGATCGATGATCGGCGCAGTATTGGTCTTTTTTATAAGTCTGTTGGTCTGTCTCGCTATAAGCAGGGATGTGCCCGAGGAAATCGAGGAAACGCAGTTTAAAATGTATGTGACCATGCCGCGGGGAGCTACGCTCGAAACGACCGATACCGTGGTCAGCGATCTTGAGGAACGCCTTGCGGGGATTGAGGAAGTCGAGGATCTAATCAGCCAGATTTATGAAGATGAAGCAGTATTAACCTTTGATCTTTATGAAGATTTCGAAGAGATTGATAACCGTACGATCTCGCAAATTAAGAATGAGGCGGAGGAACGTGTCGAACGGTACAGACTTGCGTCCATCAGCATGAGTGAACCGCAGGCAAGCGCTCGGTTCGGAGGCGGCATGGGAGGAAATCCCATGGCGAATCTGAGCAGAATGTTCGGGATAGGCACATCGCAGGAGAAAGTTGTGGTGAAAGGCACCGATTTCGACATGCTCAGGATCGTGGCGGATGACATAAAATACAATCTCGATAATCTGGATTCGGTTTCCGGCGAGGCCCGGCTCGATATCCAGGGAAATACTCCGGAAGTACATGTTCTTTTCGATACGCGTCTTTTAAGTATACTGAATATCCCGATATCCTCAATCCAATCGGAATTATCGACTCTCCAGGGCGAATACTCATCCAATATCAAATTCAAACAGGATAATAATGAATACGATATCATCATCCGTGAGCAGGATTATGAGGATGAAAAAACGTTCGCCGAGCTGAAAGAACTTCAGATTCCCGATCCGTCCGGCACCAAATATGAGCTGGATAATTTAAGCCGTATCGTTTATTCCTACGGCAAATCCGGAATCAAACGGATCAATCAGGAAAAACAGATTGAGATCTCGTTTAGGTTCGAGGATGAGATTACCGATTCGAAATCAATACTTGAAATATCGAGAGATGAGGTCGATCAGCTCATCGCAAGCCTTTTGATCCCGTCCGGTATCGCGGTCGAGGTAATCAATGACGAATCCGAGATCGACGAATTCTATTTTCTGT
>Ga0233431_1004254_pt1 | contig 15630 bp, 16 predicted proteins | sample SI_118_April2016_FD_179867 | JGI IMG/M metagenome (GOLD analysis project Ga0233431, IMG submission 179867) | Seawater microbial communities from Saanich Inlet, British Columbia, Canada - SI_118_April2016_200_MG | ecosystem: Environmental > Aquatic > Marine > Inlet | place: Canada: British...
GGTTTTTCATTTGCGTTTGTCTGCTCCAATCACCATACACTATTACAATTTCATTATTATCACCATATGTATTTTTAATATTGTTTATAAATTTATCTTCACTGTGTTGTTTATACGTATATGATCTTCAGTTCGACATATGAACCCCACGTTGTCCAAATCTATCTTTTTAAATTCATTATAAACATGATGTAATCGGTTAGTCGCATGTTTTAAGTTAATAATATAAATCTTATCGATTATCATTATACGTAATATATTAGTGTATATTTTAGTGTTTTAAAATATATTTTTCAATGCATTTGTTTATTTTTGGATATGACCATTAGAGATGTTTAAAAATTGATATGTTATATATATGCATATAATTTGTAATATTATTAATTAGCATTATTAAGTAAAAATGGAACGACTTATTTTCGATACATCTATAAATGATGTTCCGAAAAATACGTTGATGAAGCTATACGCGAAAGTGTACGACGCAATTGATACTCCTGACGAAGTTAATAAAGAAACATATATCGACATGTGCTATGAGTATTTTCGTAACGAGCAACGAAAAATAAATCGTGATTATTTGTTACCAGGTTTTATAGATGTATATGAAAAATATGTGCGACTATCAAGAAACAGTAAATTCGTATTGAGTCAATACGATAATGTATGTACGCTGATATATAACTCATTCGTAGATGTAATGTGTAATACAATATGCTATGAAATTTTGCCATTACTTATTATAAATGTGTGTTTTTTGAATAGTGATTCTATTAAACATCTGTTAAAAATTTACTCAACACATAAATGGTTCAATCATAATTATGTAACAGACACATTAGTTGAAAATATATGTTATTTTTATGATGATGCAATGTCAATAAGCTATTTTGAATACGTTGTTAGTGTTGAGAATAATTTACACTCGCAAAATATAAATCTGATATTTGTAAAAACACTGGTTGATAAATTATTAATAGTCGACCACATAAACGTATTTGACGACTCATTAATAAATATTAAATACATAATATCATATGAGTGCAATATATTGCTAAAAATGTTATATTTCGCGACAAATAATAATGCAAATAGAAATAAGCAATTTAAAAATATATTGCAAACATATTTCATAAAAGAATTAAAAAAAACATACTCTATTTTTAAAATATACTCAAATATAAATACGTTTATAGGTAGAATATTAACGCTAATTGAGCAACGCAATTATGTTTTATCTGTAGTAAACGACGTATATTATAGTGATTTATTTATATTATCACATATGCTAACTGAATGTAATTTAACTGGATATAAATTTATTAAACATGTAAATGAATACATTCATAATAAACTAACAAAAATGAAATCATCGTGCGATATATCAAATATTATTAACATTGTGATAAACTATTCACCTGACAGCGTTGAAATGTTTTATAATATATATGCACAGTACTTAACAAAAAGAATATTTGAATGTGACGTTACATGTGAATTAGAATGCATACATAATGTTAAACATTCGTGCAAAGAATTAACATATGTAATAGATATTCTTAATAATCATACGCGATTTGATTATGATGATACATTAACAATCATGATAATGCGATATCATAGTGCATTATCAGCGCATAAATATATACCTCATCAAATATTTTCAAATATATCCAACACTTTTTCTGAGCACTATACGAAACAGTATGATAAAACACTTTTATGGACATACTATAGTGATACTGTTGAATTAACTAAAGACAGTGTATCGACAATATGTACAAATGTTGCATATGCTAGCATACTATTAATATTTAACGAATTACGCGAAATATCCGTCGATAACATTTGCGAGAAAATATCGTTAAAAAATGTACATAAATATATACATGCGCTTGTTAAAAAAGGTATATTGGTTAATGATGATGGAATAATACGCGTAAGTGATGATAACTCTACATGCGAAATAAATATGTTGGATCACGATGTTATAGTTGTTAATACAGATCTATTACGGTGCAAATTAGCACAATATGCCAAGGGAGAGCGACGGTTTACATTTACACGAGTATGTAAATATGTTATTGATGATTTATCTATATGTACAAGCACTGCAAAAATCAAAAATGTGATTTGTGATCTAGTTAAACATGAGGTACTAACAAAAAATAATGATACATACTATTATAATTGCTGATCATGAGATTTCATATAATAAATTATATGAAATCCCGCTTAGCTGTTGGCCACCTCTTTTGGATACAAACTGTATAAGGTTTCGCTACATATCGGGCAACATGCGCTAGCGTACACCATGTCACAATACAAACACCTGCGTTGTCCATTCGGGAGAGCTTGTTCGGTTGGTTTTGGCGCAGGAGGCATTTTACCGATAACCTTCCAATTTTCGCTGTTGCCATCGTCACCACGCGTCTCAATGTCACAAAAACCACATGGCTGTAGACACGTCCCAACAAAATGTCCAAACGCATGTTTATGGCTACTCGACGGCTCGCCGTGATTGTCAATACATACGCGATGTGCGCGTTCCCACCAACCAACGACGTATACAAGCTCATCGCCGAGTTTATAGCCGTTCGCAGAGACATGTGCGCACACGGCTTTCTCTGTATTACAAAATTTGCACGATTGACATTCACCGAAATAATGCTTCACCGCCGATAAGCTATGAAGTAGATGTTTCTCGAGGAAGGGATCGTCAATAGGTGTCGATTGCCAGTCGCGTATGGCGATCACCCATTTGTCATACCATTCACAAAACTCACGATACTCTTCTATTTCCGATTCGGAAGGTGCGCCGATCCTAGTAATCAACCACCTGATAAATTCATCAGTAAATGAAAGAGTTTCATATATCATATCGCGCGCAGATTCGTGCAATGTACATACACCGGACGCATCAACATTGCACGATTGACCGAACGGGTCGACCAACCAACATATCCCGCTTTTGCCAAGTATACGCCGAATGCCCTCGATAAATGACGCACCACATCGTTCACAGAACCGGTTACTTGCGCATTTTAAACGGCATCTACATCCAACGCATCGCGGTAGGTTATCGCAACTGAGTGATGGCTCGTGCGCTAGCTTACATCGTCGATCGTACGAGTAACCCAAGTCAGAATCGGCATGTTGTTCTGTTGATTTATCAGATATACTGCAAAATACACAGTCATATGATATGGGACAACACTCGGTAAAGAAATGCACAATGGTATTAATGCGTACCCTACTAAAATTCAAGCAGCCTAACAAAGAATCGTCAATATTTCCCCAATTCACACGTTGCCATTGTATCAAATGGCCGGCCATTTGCTTAACCGCATCCCGGTGCGAATCATCGATAAGTACGCGGTTGATAACAGACCGCCATCCTCCAACATCACTAATCGATGGCATGCTATCAACAGTATGCGCACATGTGTCTTTGCAGATATCGCAACGATCGCGTCCATATTTTCGCATATCACCACATAACCAACAGACTGGTTGATGTTGTCCGCTACGACTAAGTGATATATACTCTCTCCAATTAGCAATGATTACCCGCGTCATGCACTCTAAACACATACGCTCGGGATCCGTTCCACCAATCGGGTGATCGCATAATGAACACGGTTCAACAGCCAAGCCTGTCATCACAAAGCGTTGCTTAGTGGTAAATTTGAATTCGTTAAAATGAATTACATATTATGTATACAGAATCAATACATACTGAAATTTCAATTTTCCAAACATAACAAAATACCATGTATACATATAATAATTAAAATGAATCAACAACATGGACAACACAACGAAACAATTATCAATGCCCCGCCAATACAAACCACAACGGATGATACAACTATATATAGACTACAATCAGAATCAGATTTGATAGAACAGCTAATTAAGAAAGAGTATTTACAAATGGAATATAGAAAGGCAAAGAAAGATCGTGAAAACAGTATAAATATAGTAATTGATAATGTTCCCATAAACACAGTTGAAAAATGTAAATTTATATTTAATACACTGCTACACCGAATGATTGATTGTCACATAATTTACGATACATTATATTATAAATATAAATTAACACCCCAACAGCTAACATATAATATATCAAACAGCAATTGTGATATTAATATGTTATCATTAATAGACACGTTTTTATTTATACATAATATTCCATTGTTAAGAACAAATGAAAAAATACAACAATATATCACAGATATTGATTTTGAAGAAATCGTAATAGTGTATGTTAGATGTACATTGAAAATAAATGATCAAGATAATATAAAATTAACAAATGGCACTGAAACTATACAAACAACAATAACTTATGGAGATTTATATGAATTAGTAACACGTAATTCAAAATATGTTAAAAAAACAAGTTCATAAACGTGTTCATATTCATTGTAGCCATGCTAAGATTACATTGAGCACATACAGGTCGCAAATTATCCACATTTGTTTTTCCGCCGTATTTTCTCGATACAATATGCGCACAGTGAAAATCTAGTTGAGTTATGATATGCTTTTTACAACATAAACATTTATATTTCCCGAAGCTGTCGCCTATATATGTATTCCATACAAGAGTTTTGATTATTTTCGGTATTTTTCGTCGGTAATCTATTTGCTTTATTTTATTTTTTCGAATAACATTTCGCATAAAATCAGTTGTGATTTTAACAGCTTTTTTTTTACGCAATAGTTGCCGACATACCGTAAAATTTGAATTAAGTGGGACTATTGGATTAAATAAATTATGTTTCATATATATTGATAATCTATCTACCCAAACATAATATGAATTAATACAGTTATATACAAAAAAACAAATATAATTAACATTATTATGTATTACATTTTCTATCGAGAATAATTTAATGCATTTGTTATTTGAGAATAAAATATTATATATTTGTTCGCTTGATAATGAATTAATAATTTTTTTTATATTATCTTTTTTCATTTTATATCAATTCAATATTTAATTATAATGGTACTCGTCATAATAATTATTCGACATGCGCGAAATTTATAACTCGAATATTTTTGCGATTATTAAAGTTATAAACCATATTTTTTATGTCGGTTTTTGTGCGATCGCGAATATGTCCACTTACTAACACAGTATCTATATTATTATATTGATGCCCGAATAAAATATTAATGGATGCTATTATAATTGCATTTTGAATATTATACTCAGTTATCATATCTTTACAATGTGATATATCGCATTCATCTACATAAATCAGATAGTGTTGATTATTATGTTCTAATATATAATTTAGTAACGATGTTAATATCGACCCATATTTGATAGTTGTTGTATTATAATCACTTCGCAACAAATATATATCATTTAGAGATAAATCAATTCTGCAATATGGACAACCACAATAATATCTCATGTATTTATGTATACATGTCCCGCAAAATATGTGACCGCATTTTGTAAATGAGCAATTTACTGTTCGAATATTATCGTGACATATTGGACATGATATACTAAGACATTGTTTTTTTTTTGACAATGATTTTGTAATAGATGATATTTTTTTTTTCAAAAAAACAATGTTCTTAAATATGTTATTTATTTCGCAAATATTATATGTAGGTAATAATGCGATATCATATTGATTGATATTAACATTTATAGTTTGATATAATAATTTTGATGATATATTACAAACATCAATTTCAAAAAAACTTTTAATAACGTCGATGTATGTATGAATGTGATCACACTTAGAAAAATTAGTAATATATGATATTGAATATTTGTATATAGCGTCGTTATTAAATACATGTACCGACGATGCCCATTTATAATTAGATTGTATTGCGTAAATTACATTTTGCATGCATTCATTAACAACATAATCTATATCGTCAACTATCAATCTGTCCCATTTTAGCTTAAAAAACGTATTACTAACACTTATTGATTTTATGATATCAAATGATATTATGTAATATTCGATATCGTATGTGCCTCGATTAATTTCTCGCAACTGCTCTTTATTTATTATATTTATAATATTGCTATAATCCGATACATCTTTAATACGATCATGCCATTTCGATTGTAAATGATCATGACATATTATAATATTACTAGATGATGCATTATTTATTAACATTATAAATTGCCCAATAACATCTGGGAAATATAACAGTATCCCACCACAAATTTGGAACGATTTCTTTGCAGATACATGTTGAATAACATCATCATTTAAATTAATTAATGCATTGCCAATGATATATTCTATATCGTGATCATAATAATATATTTTATTATGTTTATTCTGCTCTATTTTTATCATTTTTTTTAGCAGTTGTTTTGTAGTGTTATTATATTGTTTATATGTTCGTGGTTGTATAGTGCAATTGATGTTATCATATTTATTTTTTTTAAGCGGACTACCTATTATAGTTATATCAGTATTTGATATTGCTTTATTATACAAGTAATCGTATGAGAATGCTATTTTTATAAAATCCAAGTTTTTGATTTTTTTATAAATGTATTTTCCCAATTTATTTTCATTTATGATAATAAATACATATGACTCCGTGATTATGTTAGATTGTTCGATATAATATATTTCTATACTAAATATGCTATTTGGTAGATCGATCGGTATTTTTAATATATTGCTTATCGCACTATCATTATATTTTTGTATTGCGACATTGTTAAATAATTGTACATAGCTCTTATTCTTTATTGCTTTTCGATATGTTACATTTATTGTATGTGTATTATTAAAATTATTATTGCCATAATATTTATCAAAAGTTATTATTCTTATTTTATTCATTAATAGTACTATATTAAATATATTTTATAAACTTGATAAAACTTGGGGGATAAAAAACGATACAATATAGCCATATAATGTGTTATGCATTGAAATACACCTGTCTAAATGACCATATGTAATCATCAGATTTAACATTTTCAATGAATTTGTAATAGTCATCATCTTCCAGCATTTTAATAATGAAAAATATCGAATACATTCCACACTCACTCCCACCGCGCTGATGCTTTATATAGTTATAATCAATATCTGGAGTGCAATTACATTTTGCCTTGCAATATTCATATATACGTCTCATTAACAGCCTAACTCTTTTTTCTGGTTTAATTCCATATGAATCAAAATAATAAATGTGAAATTTATTTAAATCAACGAACATAGATACCCAATGAGTGCCAGATTTATAGTGCTCATCAGTATTAAATACAAATCCGATGCGGTTTATATTGCGAGTTTGTAAATTTGCATAATTTAAATCGTGGATATGTAAATATGGCAAATCATCAAAGTCCATTGGAAGTGCACCCATAAACTTGAAATCTTGATATATGTGTTCATATTGTTCAATTACTTTTTCAATGTTGATTGTATTTAGCCATTTATGTGATCCTTGTGGACCAACTGGTCTAAATATATTACTCGATAATTCCTTTCTCGCTTCGTTATCAATATACTTAATAAATTCTTGTTTCGTCCAGCACATTTGATTATCACATGTATTTTTCAATCGCTTGTTCATTTTATGTAACATATATTGGCGATACTTATTTGGATGCATTAATTCGATTTGTCTATCTAATTGTATTTTTTTTAATTTATGCTCAATCGCATACGTATTATATGCGTGTATCATTTTCGATAGTAAATCTGTCGGTATACACGATCCATCAACATATTGTTGTGATGGCGCACATTGTTCACATTGATTCATTATTATGTAAATATATTATATCATGATAAAATATAACGCACGTACGATGAACAAATATGGAGAAGTTAACCAACAATATAGCAAAAATAAATATGTATCGGAATCAAATTATATTAATATCGATTCACACAATAATGTTAAAGTAAATGATATCGTTTTCATAGGTGATACTAAGATCAATAAATATATTAGTGACATTGATATATCGACATATGTATTTATAATTATCGTTTCAATAATATTTCTTATTTATCCAAACATAATGACAATAATAATAGCAATGTTTATGGGAGTTTTATTAATCGCCTTATCGGCACCATTTGTTATTTTATTTGCATTATGTATATCTTTAACTATATTGATTATCTTGTTTTTTTCAGGGCTTGTTAAAATAACAACATATCTATCTCAGATGAAATGATAATGTATTTGTAAAATATAAGTATGCAAATTCAAATTATTATATTGCTAATATTAATAATCAGTGTATTAATATATTATGTGAACACATGTGACTATGAGTTATTTAAGCAATTGAAATGGAAAAAATGCAGAATATGTAATCGCAATGTAAATGACGTGTATATGCACAATTTTAATAAACATAATATAACTCAGACAGATGATAACGATTATGATATATATTTGCCATGTAATTATAATAATATAAGTTATGAGATATCTAAATTTATAGATTATAGTATTGATTCTGGCAAAAGTAACGTTGATAAAAAAATATTCATTATAGATAATTGTGACCAACTTACTCATAAAAATAAAATCTGGAAAAATTTAGTTGAATATTATGGGGTTAATACGGCCACTAAATATATGCCAATGACATATATATTACCATCGGATATTAATAAGTTAAAAAAGCAGTATATAAAAGGGAATATATATATTCTGAAAAAAAATATACAACGACAGCAAGGATTATTAATAACAAAATCACTAAATAACATAATATCGTCTAGTAACGATGGATATGTAATAGCGCAGATATTGTTGCAAGACCCATATACCATTAATGGAAGAAAAATAAATCTGCGCGTATATTTAGCTATTATATGTATAGGTGGTGAACTAAATGCATATGCATTTAATGATGGTTTTATGTATTATACGGCGGAATCATTTAAAACTAGCACTATTAGTTTTAAACATAATGTAACAACTGGATATATTGACAGAAAAGTTTACAAAATAAATCCGCTGACACATAAAGATTTTAAAAAATACTTACACAATAGGAGCATAAATGACATTGATGTATTCGATAATATATATAAATTACTTGGTGATATTATAAAATCATGCTCGGACAAATTATGCAAAAATGATAAATTAAATAAATTTACAACATATCAGTTATTTGGCGCAGATATTGCTTTGGATAAATCTTTAAAACCACTACTCATGGAAATAAATAAAGGTCCTGATTTAGGAGCCAAAGATGAGCGTGATAAGAAATTAAAACAATCTGTTTTTGAAGATTTATTAGCATTGCTTGGGTTAATTGATATTAAACGAGATAATGGATTTATTAAGTTGATGTAATGACTTCAAATATAATAATATTCGAAGCCGTTTACAATGTGTGTTGTTGTTTATTTATCGGCACACACTCGTGTAATGATCCAGGTTCAACGTTATTATGACATTTCTTGCATATCATGCAGATTTCAACGAGATCACCTTTATATTCGTTGGCAAAACGTGGTGTGTTAATAGTAATCGCTTTCCAAGTACATGGACACATCGGCCATGTACCATCAACAGAGATTATTCCACATTTGCAATACCCACATATGATACGTGAATATTTACTTAAATCGTGGCGCATACAAACGTCCTTACTTCGTTTGAATACATATAGTGTGTCGTCGACAGTCAATGACAAGCATGTGGGGCAACTTTTAAACACTTGCTTATTTGTCAACACACACTCGTGTAATAATCCAGCTGAAACGTCCGCTTGACATTTCTTGCATTTCCGGTACATTTCAATAAGACAATCACGATATTTGTCGGCAACACGTGTTCTGATGGTAGTAATATATTTCCGAGTACATGGACACATATGCCATACACCATCTACATCGATTATTTCATATCTACAATATCCACATATGATACGTGAACATTCTCTTGATATGTGGTTGTCGCAAACGATCGTACTTGGTTTGAATACATATAGTGTTGAATTGACAGTCAATGACATGCATTTGAGACACATTTCAAACCCTTGCTCATTTTTCAACACACACACGTGTAATAATTCGGGTTCAACTTGCTTATGACATTTATTGCATTGTCGAAACTCTTCATCGATACCATTACATTCGCCGTCAATACCATGTGCGCAAACACGCGAAACTAGATGAGTACACGGACACATCGGCCATGTACCATCTACTGGGGTTATGGTACATTCGCAATATCCACATCTGATACGTGAATATTCACTTAAAATGTGGTGCTTGCAAACGGCCGTACTTTGTTTGAATACATATAGTACTGATGGATCGTCATGATATGACCCGCAATCTGGACACTGTCTGACCTTTCCGCGCTTTCCGAACGATGCCATTATGCTTAGTGGTAAATTTGAATTCGTTAAAATGAATTACTAAATATTTATACATAATACATATTATTGAAATAATCAATTTTTATTAATATTTGGCGAATTAATATATTATATGAATTCGCCAAGATTAATCGGTAGATGTCGAGTTTTCTGCTAGTAATCGACCTCGGCGAACTGTGCATGTATGTACGATACCTATGTTATATACCGCATCACATAATGTACATGTGTTTGTTCCGCGGACTGACTCACATGCGTGATACGCACAGTTCCGAATCTGTGTACAACACGTTGTACAATTCACACTATATTTATCGGTAACATCGGTACACGAACACACAAGCCATGCATCACACTTTTGTGTATCCGGTTGAATATCCCGGTTACAATAGCCGCACCGAATCCATCGGGGCTGATCTACATAATACAGCTGTATCGGATCATGTTGATTTGCTGTGAATCGCTCATTGTATATTAAACTATCTGCAATATTACGCAGATGGTAGCGACACGTGTGTTCACCGAACATATATAATGTGTAATGCCCGTCAACAATTTTATAATAAGCACCACAGCGACAACAACTATGTTCTTCGCCGGTTTTCAAATGACAATCCATTTCGAGTTGCATCCAGTTGCACAATACATCCGACATCGTACTTAGTGGTAAATTTGAATTCGTTAAAATGAATTACTAAATATTTATACATAATGCATACCATTAACACATTCAATTTTTTAATATATAATAACCAATTTGCAAATTAATATATGATATTAATTTGCATCAGATTAATCGGATCTACGTGACATGTCATTGAGTGTCATTTTGGCACGCACGATAGCACTTGTCAAAGCACTATTGTTAATTGGTACTTTATTAAGCAGTTCGTTAGCGTCAATAATAAGTTGGTCAAGTAATACATACGTATCACTGGTAATACTCACAGGGTTATCGCGTATCATTTTACATCGCGTATCTAACATCTCAGCAACAAGTACAGATGTTTCTTGAGTAATTTCTTCGCGTGCGGAAACGGCTTCGCGTATATCTTCTTTTATACCTTCTTTTATACCTTCTTTTATACCTGCCTCATCATCGCGTATAGTTTTCGTAGCAAATTCAATAATAAACGATGCATGCGTTCTAAAAGTGGTGTATGTCGATATACCAATGTGAATATTCATCTTAGCACGCCTAAGTACTGTTGGAACTATTCCTACGATATTCGTAATAGTGACTATGAGACGTGTAAACGTGCGCGAAATACTGGCTGTTACGGGTCGTGTTAATGTAGTATACATGCGTGTTACGAATGGACGCCATATATAATATGCATCAAGTGCCGTATGAACCGTTGTAATAAAGTTCTCTGGAGTTACTGTACATAAATTATCGCACATATCGTCCAATATGCGAATGCATCTACACGTGTAATTTCTTACAAATTCAATGTACTTGGCAACACATATGTCGTACGCGGGTCGTGCCTCATCGCGTAGTCGAGCACATATGGTAGTATCAATACACTCGCGCACTGTTTCGATTGCATAATTAACATTGATAAGAATTTCAATAACCGAAGATGGTTCTTGAATTACGCCAACCAGCTCCGACATGCGATCAATCATAGTATCAACGTACCGAATGCCGTCGAAATACGCTGTTCTAGCTGGGCACTTGTGATACTGCCCGCGCGCAATGTCAACCAGACAATATACACAAGTCACCACCCCTTTTTCGTAGCAACCAGTTTTGCATATATGGCGTTGATGATCAATTGATGGTTGGCCGCATTCGTTGCGAACTACCTCAGCATATGTCCGAAAATCCATTTTACTTCTCAGCCATTGCGTAGTTTTTTGAATTCGTTAAAATGAATTACTAAATATGTATACATAATACATATTATAAAATTATTCAATTTTTTATGCTATGTAGATATACAATATTTACGTATCATATTATTCAATAAGTATATTAACGAACCCGATTGGTGTCTCTTGTACAAATACACACATAGGTCTTTGTAGTGTATGGTTTTTAAGTACTTTTACGAGAAACTTTATCGTTTCAACTGTTTCGCATTTATATAAAGCATCTCCTAAGCGATCTATGTATTTAGATTCATTTGATTTAATGATTTTATGGTACCAATCAGTAATCTGTTTATTACAACTTTTATGTATATCCGAATACAGTTTAAAATATGTGGAAGAATTACTATCAATTAACAACTCTTCCCACGTAATTAACGAGTATCCTGTGTTGTATGGATTTGGGATATCTATATTGATGTGATCGAATGGTTGTAATGATTTGACTTGTTTGATTGGTATATCCGGGGGGCTTATATCAGTGTGTTTTTTCAACAATTGGTCAATCATACATATGACTTCGTACAGGTATTTAATTATGCGAATTTTGCATTTAATAATCATAAATCTACTAACATCATCATCTTTTTTATCAGATGTTTTTGCAAATACATGATCATTTTCGCATCGCCATGTCGTAAGCGACTGTCGAATATCTATTTCAAATTTAAATGGCATGTCTATATTGGTTTTTGCAACATATACTATGATATCCCACACACGTTGTTGAGAAAGAGCATCACAAGTTGCCATTATTAATGGGTTGTTAAAATGAATTGAATATAATATATAATATATATTATGTTATGTTTTCAATTTTTATGATGCTACGTAGATATACAATATTTACGTAACACCTAACCCCACACGAATGATATGAATGGCGGGTCAATATCGGGGTTGCGTTGCCATATATCGTGGATAATAAACAACGGTTTTGGCATTATCTCGTACAATATACAATCGTATACTACGTCGGCTGGCATACCGATTCTACTGTATTCAAATAAATACTCGTGTAATTCACACCATATCCGAAGTGATATCCAAGCTTGATGGTCGCTATATATAAACTTTCGTTCGCGTATACGGAAGTATCTCTCATCGACTAGTTCTTTAAAAATCTTTGATTCATATGATTCATTATCTTCCTCAATTTCATTTCCGCCGCCCATGCTTAGTTGTAAATTTGAGTTACTTTTATTATTGAATTCGTTAAAATGAATTACTATATATGCATATTAACTACATAATATTAACATACTCAATTTTTATTGAGTATGTTAAATAATTAATCAATGAACATATCATCACTATCGTTGCCATCAACGACATTGACATTATTAGCAATATTCCGCTTTTTTGTTATATTGATAGTTTTATTAATAACGGTATCGTTACTAATATTATTTACTAAATTATGTATATATTTCATTACTTTGTTATTATTAACATATCTACAATTATTTTTCATTTGTGATATATATTCACGAACTTCCTCAAATTTATTCGTGTTATCCTTAAAATAACTTACATATGACCACATTGTTTTAATTTGTTTAAAATTGGTTTCAAACCATTCGCGGTCTCTTTCAATAGTGACATTATGTGAATTTATTAGCTTCCAATATATTATTTTATATACAACGTGATTTTTATATCCAATATCTTCTAAATTAGATATTGTACTTGATATCCATATATCGCATTCATATGGAGACATGTTTATTTTTGGCGGGTATATAAATACAGAGTTCTCATATATTGTTTTAATGAACGTATTTTCGATGGATTTGCGAATATCATTTATTTTCAGCAAATGAATTAGACACCCTTTTTCATTATGAGTAGATATAGATTTATAAGGCACTTTTGGATCGGTGTCGTCTATAAATTCATCGCGGTTAACATATTCTTTTATATTACATTGGAAAAAATCACAATTCTCTAAATCACAGCATTCTAATTGTAATTGCATTTGATCCCAATAATATAATGGTACAATATGCCCTTTCACTTCTCCGTCTGAGTGAATCTGCCTTTGTAACGGACATTTTATTTCCAACATTGTTCCAACCTTAGACGTAATATGTATACCGTCGTATTTATATTTACTAACAATTCCGTCTGGACTCGCGCCAAGGAAATCATGTTTATCATGAAGCATAAATCCAAAATGATCAACTTTTACATTTTCTCTAAACTCATATATCATACACGCAATGTCCTCGAGTTGCTTGCCATGATAGCATGCTACATTAGTTTCAAATTTATTATTCTGTACTTTGTTTATAATAAATTCATATTGCTTAGTGTAATGATTATCTCCTATAACTGATCCTACTTCACTGGCCGTTATACGTGTTACGCGTTTGCTAAACCATTCGGCTGATCCTTGTTCAACTTGTTTTATTTGTTTTAATTTTTTAAATATCGTATATAATTGTTTTTGTTGATGCGTTAATATATCATTATCATCATCTTTAATAAGTTCGGATTTTAATCCGACACTCGATTGTTCTCGATCTTTTGGATATTTATACATTTTGTAATATATTTGTATATTAATTATTTACTTATATTTAATATATCAATTTTTAAAGCCGATTGATATAATTATTAGAATATAGCATGTATACATATATGATTTATTATGAATACCGCATTTGATTACATCGCAAAAAAACAAATTATCGAAAGGATTAACCAACTTAGCCGTAAATCAGATTTTATTAATGTATTCAATATTATTAAAAAATATAACAAAAACTTAAATTTCAGTGAAAATGAAAACGGTATATATATTATGTTTCATAACCTTAGTAACGAAACATATTCAAATTTAAACAAATATTTAAATGATCATTTATTACCAAACCAAGATTATAGTAAATTTATTGAACATGTTGAAAATTATAATATGTGTGCTAAGAATAATGATACTGAAGTATATGATAGTTTTACAAATGCCGAAAAAGATATAATGAAACAAAAGTATGTATCCGAAATGGAATCTGACAAGAATGTAACATATACGAATAACATCTACAATATGTAAGGGTACTGTTAACATATGTAATATGTTAACAGTTACTATCATTTCTTATAATTTTTTCCTTTTGTTGATATTTTAATATTGCGCTTGCTGACTGATTGTGACTTATTGTTGATAATATTCACATTATCATTCGGTTGCTCCGTATCAACATTATCTTTTTTCACTGAACGTGATTTTTGTTTATCGCTATTTTTATTGATGTTCTCTTTTGGTTCCTCTTTTGGTTCCTCTTTTGGTTCCTCTTTTGGTTCCTCTTTTGGTTCCTCTTTTGGTTCCTCTTTTGGTTCCTCTTTTGGTTCCTCTTTTGGTTCCT
>Ga0233431_1004256_pt1 | contig 15628 bp, 14 predicted proteins | sample SI_118_April2016_FD_179867 | JGI IMG/M metagenome (GOLD analysis project Ga0233431, IMG submission 179867) | Seawater microbial communities from Saanich Inlet, British Columbia, Canada - SI_118_April2016_200_MG | ecosystem: Environmental > Aquatic > Marine > Inlet | place: Canada: British...
AGGTACATAGTTTGATACATCAGAGAATAATGAACGCATCGCATTTGATCCGGTCTCAAATACAATATTAACTGCGTCAGTTAATGCTTTTGTGCAGGAATAGAAGTCTCTGAAGCTATCTATCATTCCTTGTTGAAGTTCAAAAGGAGTCATAAGTTTTGGTTCAAAAACTGCGTGCATTCCATCATAGTATTGCCACATTCTATGCAAAAGTCTCTTTGAAGACTCCAGGTCTGCAAAGACTTCTGTACCAACTAACGGAGTTAATACCATGTATTGTACTGTATCAATGTTAAAGTCATGACAGAAATCAGAAGTGTATGAAAATACACTTTTATCATCTTTATCGCTGCCGAACATAAACATACCGTGAATATCAATACCATGATCATGAAAGATCTTGATTGAATTCTTTATGTTATCCACATTCTGTGCTTTGTTTAGATGTTTTAGAGTTTCAGGATTTACAGACTCAAAACCCACATAAACTTGATCACATCCTTGATCTGCCATTTTAGCAACAAGTTTTGGATCGTTGGTTACGTCAGTTCGCACTTGTGATGACCATTTAAAATCTAAGCCTTGTTGTTTCATTTTTCTCAACAATTCATATGTTCTAGTTTTGTTCGCTGTAAAATTATCATCATAGAAGAACACTTTCTTGGGATCATGTGCTTCTAGTGTCTGCACAACTCGATCTGTGCTCAAGGTTCTGTATCCTCTTCCGAACATTTTAGTTACGGAACAGAATGTACATCCAAACGGACAACCACGGGATGTGATTACTGGTGTGCTCAACAACTTTTTGTTATTAGCCAACAGAGAAAAGTCAGGAATGGGAACTTCATCTAATTTCTCTAGTAGAGAGGTTCTGACTATTTTGTCCTTTATTTTACCTTCAATAACATCTACAATAACCTTTTCCCCTTCTCCAACAATGATTTGATCTGCAAATCTAAGTGCCTCTTGATTCATGAAAGTAACGTGTATTCCACCCATGATCACTTTTCTATCTGGATGCTTGGCTTTAAACATCATCGCAAGCTCGTAAGCTCTAGGAATTGTTGAGGATAATCCTGTAAGACATAGAATGTCTGCATCAAGATCATTTAGTGCAAGTTTTCTTCCTAACATGTGTTCATTGATAACTTGAACATCGTGCCCTCTTTCTTTTAGAATTGTCGCAAGATATATCGGACCCATTAATGGAAGATTCATAGATCTACTGAATACATTTGTTTTTCCTAAAGCTTCTACAAAAAGCACTCTTTGTCTCTGTAATTGTTTTGTTTTCATTTACTGTCATACCTCTTTAATGTGAAAAGACTGGCACCAAAAAGTATCAAAGATACTGGCCACAATTTTGATGAAAGGGAAAATACAAGCATGAATGTTGCACAAAGGATGGCTAACAATAATCCTACGAATAATATTACTCTGTGTCTCTTGAAGAAATATGACACCAGTAGAGAGGAACCACCAAAACCAATAAATAATGGCCACAAATATGCTAGAGAATACCAGCTAGTGAAGTTACAATAAAAGAATAAAATACTGGTTTGCATTATGTAAGATCCAATTGCGATGAACGCAATGTTTTTTCTTCTTCTGTGATTATATAACATAAGAAAACCACCACCAAGAAATAAAGGAAGAAATGGCCAGAATTTGTATATGCCGGGAACTACCCCAAAGTTATCTAGTAAAAGTAATAATCCTAAGAACATAACCAAAATTGAGAATGGATAGATGCTATTACGCGTTGTCATGGCGTATTTGTCCTGGGCGTATTTAAAAAGCTGTTGGTATGTGGTCGAGAAATGAGAAGAAAAAAAATAAAGAAAAAAATTAAATTGTTACCATAGCTCCATGTTGAACTGTTTTAGCAACATATTCTTTGAGGAATCCACCTTTGCCATCGCTAACAAGAGTTCCAGACACACCTTCAAAAACAGTTATCTCGTTTAGATACTTTTGAAGTACTTTAGTATCTGTGCTTCCAGTTTCTCTCATTGCTTTAGCCAGCATCATCACAGCATCGTATGCAGAGTCACCACCAATTTGTACAGGTGTTTTGAATTTCTCAACATATCTTGCTTCAAAGTCTTTGCTTGGAGTTAGGAATGTTAAGAATTCCATTCCTTCATATGCGCCTTGTGCCGCCCCCAAAGTATCATCATCCACACTTAATGAATACATCGGAACATCGATCTCAAGTTCTCTTACCTGTTTACCGATTAAAGCACCAACCATCATACACCCACCAGATGTAGATACAATCGCATCTAAATCTTCTTGAGCTTTGATTTTAACTGCATCAGCATATGGATCTTTGTCTGCAGGATCAGGTTCTACGTTTAGTACAACTTCACCTCCAAGTTCTTCAAAACGATCTTGGAAAGCAGATGTTTGATCTTTAACCCAAACGTTTTGTGCTCCTATGATGGCTACCTTTCTGTGACCTTCTTCAAACACATAGTCTGCAAGATCTTGTGAAAGATATGAATCATGAGGCCATGTGTTGAAAATAAACTCACTGGCTTCGTTAAAGTCCTTCACTCCTAATGATGGAGATATCATGAGAACTTTTTTTTCATCAGCAAGATCAACTAATGGTAATCCTGTGTGGGACCAAGTTGTTCCAATGATGATGTCAACTTTGTTAACGTCAGTTAACTTTCGAAATGCACTTAATGCTTTCTTTGGATCGCTTTGGTCATCTTCATGAATCACTTCCAAAAGTTTTCCGTTAATTCCACCTTGCGAGTTTATTTCTTCTACAGCCATATCAATGCTGTTTCTTGAAGCAATACCCCAAGATGCACCATCACCAGTTAGTATGAGAATACTTCCTATTCTGATGGATTCAGGCTCAACGACTTTGCCGCTGATATTTTGTGTACTACATCCAGCTATAATGACTAGCATGAATATAGCTACCGCTACTTTGTATATTTGTTTCATTTTTTGCCAACCTCCTTTTTAATTACTAAAAAATTCATCCAATGTTTTAGGATCGCTACAACCTAGAGGGGAACAACTTGTTACTGTTTTATCGTCCCCATCAATGGTATGAGTTCTGCCACCGCCAAGTTTTATTGTTGCAGTGTTCTTATTTTGGTAATTGTCTTTACACTGTTGTAATTGTGATTGAACTTCGGTAATTCTGTTTTCGTAATGTTTGTTTAGGAAGTAACTACCAATTCCCAAAACAGCCACGAAAACGGGAACTGTAATTTTGTTCAAATAATTCTTCATCTTACCACCAACCATTATTGTTATTATCAATAAGTGGCAACAAGTATTTAAACATTAGTTCTCCATTTTCGGAGGATAAACGGAAGATTAATATAGTCTAATGTGTTGATAAAAGGCATGGATGTGAAGATACTCGAGGATATAGGCCTTACAAATGCCGAAATCAAGACCTATTTGGCGTTATTAGAGCTTGGTACGAGCACTGCAGGACCTATATTAGACAAGACAGGGTTGCAAAATTCAGTAGTTCATATGACCTTGAATAAGCTCATAGAGAAAGGACTAGTCTCTTTTGTAAAAGAAGGTCAAAGAAGACATTACCAAGCAGCAAACCCTAATCACATTCTTGAGTTCATTAATGAAAAAAAGGAACGGTTTCAAAGTATTCTACCAGAGCTTTTGGTGAAACAACAGACAGCCAAGGCAAAACCAGAAGTTGTAACGTTCAGAGGAATAAAAGGAGTAAAGGAATTGTTGTTAGAGTTGCTAGAGGCGGGAGGCAAAGAACATCATACATTTGGTTCAACAGAAAGATCTCTTATGCTGGGAGAAGAATGGTGGATAAACTACCATAAAAAAAGATCAGAGAAAGGAATCATTGCAAGGTTGATGTTTAATGAGTCTCTTTCATCTTGGAAAGCAGAAGTAAAGTATCCTAAAGCGGAAGTGCGGTACACTAAAGCAGGATTTGAACCACTAACAGAAACGATAATTAGAAATGATAAAGTGGGAATGATAATTTGGTTAGATAAACCCATTGGTGTGTTGGTACATAATATCTCGGCAGCAGAAAGTTATGACAGTTTCTTTAACATGATGTGGAAAAATTCTTTTTCTTAATCTTTAAACCTCTTACTCAACTTCCAGAATTCGTTAAAGTACTCTCTGAAGGAACTAGTTATATCTTCGCTCACTATTTCAATTGCAACAGGATTTATCGACTGTATCATTATGAGAGTTGCATCCTTGTACATAAAGAAAAGCGCAGGGGTAACCACATCTATTGGCATGTATCTTGCATCACAATCTTTGAATGAGTTTCGGTTCTTGAGAATTCCTATATCAGCATCTTTATTGAAGAGAAGTTTACATTTTAATCCTTCTTCAATTCTTCTCAAATGATCTTTTTGCCAGTATATGTGTTGTTCATCTGGTTGCTCAGCAGGTATACCTAAACAGTAATATTCATCGCCACGTTTCAAAGACAAATACAAATGCTCATGTGCAGTCCTAATACCTTTGAATCCCTGATATACTTTCACGCTTTGAACTTCACTCGATTCTTTGTGAAAGGATTCTAGTTGTGGTAGGAAGTTCTCAAAATCTTTTTTTAATTCCTTCAAGTTGTTTTCTTTTGCAGTAATGTAGTCTTTTATTCTAGATGGTTCAACTGCCTGAAAGTAAATCACACCATTTTGTTCAACATGAGATGCCAACCCTTTTTTTTCTAGTTTGTCTAATATCCCATAAAGTTTCGATCTAGAAACTTGAGATTCTTTTGCAATTGGACCTGTAGAGCTTGAGCCCAGTTTAAGCAGTGCCAAGTATGCTTTGATCTCACCGTTTGTTAAACCAATCTCTTCAAGTATTTTAGTATCCATAATCTTAGCAATAGAAGGGATCTATTTAAGGATTCGCATTTTGTGTCCCACCCAGGGGAACACAGAGTTTATATGCTTTGCGTCACTGTTTAGTTGTAACTTTGAGGGGTGTTTGAGCCCCGTCTAAGTAACTGAAAAAAGGAGGCTAAGAAAAAATGGAAAATAGATTCAAGGTAGCGGTAGCTTTGTTCCTGTGTTTGACCATCATACTTACAGGATGTGGTGAGCAAACAATAACAGGTAGAGCAGTAGAAGAAGAGAAGACCAAGATAGGTGCCATTCTTATGTTAACTGGGCCAGTTGGCACTAGTTGGGGGGAATATTCGTTGAAAGGAATAGAACTAGCGATAAAGGAAGTCAATGCAAAAGGAGGTATTGATGGAAAGAAGCTAGAGTTGGTCGTAGAAGATAACAGAGGAGATAATCCTAAAGTTGCTATAAGTGCATTTCATAAATTAGTGAGTGAAGATAAAGTTACAGTAATTATAGGTCCGAATTGGTCACCATCTGGATTGGCATTAGCACCATTAGTTGATGATAAGAAGGTCGTGATGGTTTCACCATCATTAGGTGTAGCCGACTTCAACGAACATAGTGATTACATATTCAACCTTTGGCCTCATGACGTTAGCATAACTGATGAGCTCGCGAAACATGTTTATAATGAAGGCCACAGAAGAGTTGCAGTTCTTGGTTCCTTACAAGTGTGGGAAATGCAACAGGCAGAGAGATTCAAGAAAACTTTCGAAAAGATTGGAGGTGAAGTTGTAAGTTTTCAATTGCCTAATCCCGAAGACAGAGAGTTAAGAGCAGAGGCTGCTAAAATAAAAGCAAGCGATGCGGAAGCTGTTGTATTTACTAACATGGGTAAAGAGGGTCTTAGTGCAAAAAGAATAAGAGAATCTGGCGTTGATATTCCATTCTTCTCTATACTCTTAGACGATGAACAACTCAGAGCTGCAGAAGGAGCTCTAGAAGGAGCAATTGTAGTCACCTCATTTACTCCTACAAAACGTTTTGTTGAAAAGTTCAGACAAGAGTATGGGGAAGAACCTTTAACAACATCTGACACCGCGTATGATAGCGTAATGTTAATTGCGAAGGCAATGAAAGCCACGGGTTCAACCGATGCGGAGAAAATCCAAGATCATATTAACTCTTTGAAAACATTTAGCGGTGCATCCGGACATTTTGTCTTTGATGAAAAAGGTGGTGTAAACAAGCCTTTTGCGTTAAAGCAGGTTAGAGATGGAGTTGTGATAGAGATCTAACTCTATTTTTTCTTTTTAATTTTAGAAACAAAAAAGCCCTCGGTATTGTTATCTTGAGGCCAGATCCTTAAACACTTTTTGACATCTGGATGATAAACATCTTTCCCAAATTCTGTTACGCAAGGACTACGATTAATGTCTAGTTCGATATCTTCGAGTTTTGCATTATCGTTTTTGTTTAGAAGAAAAGAGACGGTTCCTTCGTTTTCTATAGGCTCCAGAGTACAAGTAGAGTATACCATAGTTCCTCCAGGTTTAAGAATGTCAAAAGCAGTTTGTATTAATTGACGCTGTGTGCCGGCAATACGTTTAACCATATTAAGATTCCACATATTAATGGTTTTAATGGATTTTCGGATAGTTCCAATACCAGAACAAGGAGCATCAACTAAGATTCTGTCAAATTCCAAATTTTTAAAGAAACGTCCTGCGGTTTTTGAGACTACAACATTAGATGCACCCATACGTTGCACATTAACTTTTAATGATTTTAATCTTCCACCCTCAACATCATTTCCAACAACTACGCCGGTGTTGTTCATGTATTGTGCAATCTGTGTTGTTTTAGAACCGGGGGCTGCGCACATATCAAGCACAGTTTCATGTTCTCGAGGTGCGAGAACAACAGGAGGAATCATAGATGCCGATTCTTGAACATAAATATAACCAAGAACATGTTCTGCCAGATTACCTATGTCTCTTCGTTCCCCCGCGATCCAAAAACCTTCTTTACACCAGGGCACTTGAGTGAGAGTCCATTTATCCTCTAAGCGTTTTTTAAGTTCAGGAATAGATATTTTTAGAGTATTAACTCTAATACTTTTTCTTAAGAATGCAAGAGAGTATTTTCTAAATTCATCAAAGTCCGTTAGTTTAGAATAGTGTTCTACAAACTTTGGTTTGAACTTAATATCACCCGCATTAGGCATGATTTCTAACATAAGTCTGGATTAGAAGTTATCATTAATAAATTCTTTTGAGAAATAATGATTAAATTATCGTTCTGCCGACATCAAAGCACCCGCACCTAGCACACAAACAACACTTCCATTTCCAGAAGCGGATCCACCATGATACCTCTGAGCGGCTTCCCCCACATAACCAAGTGTGCTCCTCTTTGCATATAAATGCCTAGGTAAAGCAGCTATTGACTTCACAAAGGATGGGTCAGTCAATTCAAGACCATTATCATCCCTGTGAATATCACCTAATCTTTTAAATAAGTCGGCTGCAGCTGCAGCCCTAGCTCGAGATGTTGAAGGTGCTAGTGAATAAAGAGTTTGATTCACAGCTAATAATTCGTCAGCAGTCGGAACATACACATCTCCAGGTCTGTGATATATTCTATAGAATATCCTCGCTTTCAGTTCCTCAGGTCTGTTTGGTTTAACAGATTCAGACAAGAATGATTCCATATCAGAACTACATCTTGCGGCCTCTGCAGCAGCCTCAATAAGATCAGGAACGACAGTCACTCCGTGCTCGAACATCTCACCCACAATTTCATAAAATGGAACAATACGAGAACCAAACAGATCAAACAATTCACTATGTTCAACAGAAAGACGCATACCACCCGCGACTAGTCCACTATCCCTTAATTCTGATTCAAGTTTAGAAAAATCGTTAGGATCATAAAGAACATCTTTTGCTTGACTTTGAAATTTTTCAATATCAAGAGCAACGGATCTTCTAAGTCTACATAGTAATCCAGTTAAATATGCTTCATTTAGATCTACTGGTTTGATCGCATCAGCAATTTCTCCAGACAGTTTAAGAAGCCGTGGTTTTATGCCTCTGACCGGTAACCCCGCCAGCTTTCCAGCCCTAACAATATATCTATCTAGCCTATCTTCCCCTGACATAATAATAAAAGTCAAGTCATCATATAAAAAGCTTACGGATGTGCAATAAATATGAATATACAAACTACAGCGCAGCTAATTAGTGTATTCTACAATGGGAATTTGGTTTTGCCAGAACTTTTGTCCTTTATTAAGAATTGATGGTTGAAAAATCTCATTGTGGATATATAATTTGCCAGAGAGTTCATTCTTTAGCTTTGTTTCGAACTCTTTTGAGAAACTTTGATCAGGGTTGATGAAAACAACATCGTATTTTGATAAATCCATTTCCGTAAAGTCAGAGTTTTTGAAATTACATTCCACGTTCAACTTATTTTTGATCCTGTTGCTCATCTCAATCAACTCAGGATCGCTTTCAACTCCTAAAGCAGTTGTGAATAATGAAGCAACCATAACAACTCTACCATCTCCCGATCCTAAATCTAAAAAACAATTTGCATCTTGTAGATTGATTTTTTTAAAGAATTCAAAGACGTTCTTGCAGTTTGCGGTACCATATATTCCTTTGTTAGTATCCCAATAAAGCGCACCACGTTCTTTTCTTAACTGTTTATCAAAATCCTCAAAGTAAGAATCAATCTTTTTGAAAGCATCAATGTTAATGTTCATTTTAGTGATTTAACCATGTAAGGTCCTTGAAGACGGTATCCTTGTTTTCTATAATAATCTCTAACACCTATGCCTGAGATTACAACAACTTTGTCTTTACCATGTTGTTTAGTTATTTTCTCAGCAGTATCAAGAAGCTTTTTTCCTAAACCTCTATGTTGAGATTGGTGACTCTTAGCTTTTTTTCCTAAAGCAACAGTCGATCCATATACATGCAATTCTCGTACCAAAGTAGAGGAACTAGTTATTTCAGAGCGTAACGCTTGAGATGGAATACGTAGTCTACAAAATCCAAATATCACATCGTTCTTTTTATCTTCAAATGAAATAAAGAATTCTTTTCCTTGGTTGGCATCGTATTCTCTAATCACCAACTCAGGTTTTGATGTTATTAGCGCTCTTCCAACTTCTCGACATCGTATGCAGCGACATTTGTATCCTTTTTCTAAGAGAACTTTGTGAATATATTGACGCAGGTTGGTTCTATCAACACCATCTTCAGTCATAAAGGTAGGAATATCTCTTTGTACTCTCATAATTCTACAATAAGGTTCTACAAAACGCTTGAATTCAGCAATTAAATTAGCAGCCTTCTGGGTAGTGATAGGAATAAATTTTCCTTTCTTGTAATGATTGAATAACTTTGTGCCTTTGAGAACCATGCAAGGGTACAGTTTAAGCATGTCTGGTTTGAAGTTATTGTCAGTAAACAACTGTTTTAATGACGTAAGATCTTCTTTTTCAGAGATAGTGGGCAAACCAAGCATCATGTGAAAATTTAGTTTATATCCTAAATCTCTCAGCGTTTTTATTGCATGTATGCTGTCTTCAACAGTATGTCCTCGATTTATTGCTTTCAATGCTTTATTGTATACACTTTGCACACCAAGTTCTACTCTCGTACAACCAAGACGAAGCATTTCATTAGCGTGCTTTAATTGAGCATAATCGGGACGCGTTTCAATGGTCATTCCAACGCATTTAACTTCAGATTTTTCATTTCGTTTCTGTTCAAGTTCTAAAGTCGAAGTCCCTCTTAACTTTCTAAGTTTAGAGAAGATCATCTTTGCTCTGTTCTCATTACCAACATCACCAGGCAAGTAAAAAAATTCTTTGAATTTGATTATGTTTAGTTTCCCGTCTTTAAGAAATAGTTTAGAGAAATCATTCATTGCCTTAAGAGAATAAGTTACAAAGTTGTCTCTATATTTTTTAGGAAAGCTGATGAACGTGCCACCCATGATGATTAGCTCGATTTTTTCAGGAATGTGACCTGTCACAACGTATTGCTCCAGACGATTAAAGGTTTGTATGTAAGGGTCAAAGTTAGCTCTTAATGCCCTCATTGTAGCCGGTTCTTTGCCAGTATAGCTTTGAGGAACATCTCCAAAATTAGATTCAGGACCGCCAGGACAAGTAGTACATTTTCCGTGAGGGCAAGCATACGGTCTAGACATGATTGCAACCATGCTAACTCCGCTAATACTCCTAGTTGGTTTAGTGAGTAAATATTTCCTAAGTAAGGGAACATCTTTTTCGTTTGCAGTGAGAAGAACTTGGATATCTGTCGGAACGGTCTTGAACTTATGTTTAGAACAAAGTTTAATCTTTAGCTTAACAATCTCTGCTTTAGAGAGTTTCTTGCTCTTTATCTCATTAATGAGCTCAGCGTAATATTCTGAAGTCATAATAAAGTGAGAATAATTACCATTTAAATTTGTTTAGAAAAGGAAAAAAGAAAAAATAGAGGATTTTACTCCTCAGCCATAGCTTCTTCAACAGGTTCTTCTACAATTTCAACAACAGTTTTTTGTTTCATTGCTGCCGGTTTGTAGACAACTTGTCTTCGTTCTCTTCTTTCTTTAGCTACTCTCTGCATTTCATATGGATCATATACTCCAGTTGAACCTACTACGAAAGATGCTGTTGAAAGTTTTCTTGAAGCATACTCTTCGCCTGCCTCATACTTAGCGGGACGACCCATTGTTGCGTGTCTGTATCCCATAAGGAACTTTGGCCTATTAATTGATGCAATCTCGGTTTCAGTGAATTCCTTACCTGCAATCTTTTTTGGTAAATTACCAAGAGTGTATGCATAAGGTCTTATCAAACCAGTTACTTTGTCCAACACACCAGTCCTATAACCTAGAGCGTAACTGCTCATCATAGTGTTTAGATATGACCTTGCAGTGTCTGACTCCATGTTCCTTGTGTAAGGAGCGTGTACATCAGGTGAAAGTTCTCCGGACAAACGTTTGTATGATGTTTGTTCACTTTCTAGAGCAACTCCATCATTAACGTCACCTTTAACATGCTTAGGAGTTACCATTGCTTTTGCATCGTTGGCTCCCTCTGTGTAACCTGCTCTAAAGTCACTTTTTGACATTCTTCCAACAAAGTACATAAACTCTCTGCTACCTCTATCAAATGTAGGTAATCCAGCTTTTGTTGCTATTGATTGCCATTCAGAAGGTGAATTAATTACACCAGGCCTCACAAGCAAATTGTTTGACACGTCATAATATCCAACTACATATCCAACTTTGTAACTTTTTGGATCTCTAGCTGAAGGTTGCGCCATACTAGCTACAGCCATCATACTTACGATCAGAATCGCTAGCACACATAGAAATGTTTTCTTCATCAAATACCACCTCAGACTTGATTATAATTTATAGAGATCAAGTTATCAGCCCTATTTAAATCTTTCCATGTTATTTAAGGCCAGAGAGCTTAATAATCGACTCTAGACAGATATCTTTCTTAGAATTAACTTTCTGACTTCAAGAATGATGTATATGGATGAGGCCACCAGCGTGATCAAGACCCAGTCAGATAATCCCAAAGCAGTTGTTTTGAATGCGTTACTTAATGGAGTGTATAATACAACTATCTGCATTATGATTGAAACAACCACAGCTCCAATAAGATACTTGCTATCTTTTATGTTAATTAAAAAATTCTTAGCCCTATAGGTTAATACATTGAATAGCTGAAAAAGTATAAGTGTTGTGAATGCAATGGATCTTGCTTTTGTTCCTGCAGCACCATAATAATAGAATAATCCTAAAGTACCTATGCACATGACTGTGCCAACAATGAGAACGTTGTTTATTACTTCTCTAGTTATTATTGGTTCAGAGAGTTTTCTTGGTTTTTTCGACATGATGTTTTTATCGTAAGGATCAAGGCCAAGAGCCAGTCCAGGTAAACCATCAGTTACTAAATTCACCCAAAGTATTTGTATAGCAATCAAAGGTAAAGGTAAACCAACAAGTATCGCTAAAAATATTACAAGTATTTCTCCCAAGTTACTAGATAAAGTGTATTGTACAAAACTCTTTATGTTATTGTAGATTCCTCTACCTTCTTCTACTGCGTTAACTATTGAAACAAAATTATCATCTGTTAGTACCATGTCAGAAGCTTCTTTAGCCACGTCAGTTCCAGTTATGCCCATCGCTACACCTATGTCTGCTTTTTTTAGTGCAGGAGCATCATTAACACCATCACCAGTCATCGCTACAACGTGACCTCTGCTCTTTAATGCTGCAAGTATTCTTGCTTTGTGTTCAGGAGAAGTTCTCGCGTAGACTACAACGTCTTCCACAATTTCTTTAAATTCCTCATCGGATAATTCATCTAACTCTTTTCCTGTGAGAACTTTTTCTTTATCTCTCATCAATCCAACATGTTTAGCAATTGCAATGGCAGTATCTTTGAAATCTCCAGTTATCATTACAGTTTTAATCCCTGCACTATAACATTCATCAATAGCTTGTTTCACCTCTTGTCTTGGAGGATCCATCATTCCTTGCAGCCCAACAAAAATAAGATCTTGTTCTACTTTGGATTTCGTATACTTTGCAGGCAATTCTTTGTAGGCAAAACCTAGCACTCTTAATGCTTGCTTTGATAGTTCCTGATTTGTTTTTTCAATTAATTGTTTATCCTTGGCAGTTAGTGCTCTGACTTTTCCGTTTATGAGAATTTTGCTACAGTCCTGAAGAATTATATCTGGAGCACCTTTAGAATATGCAACAAGTTTTGAACCTACTTTGTGTATAGTAGTCATACATTTTCTTTTAGAATCAAAAGGTATATCGTCTTTTTGAGGATATTTTCTTAATAATAGTTCCCTACCTAGTTTTGCTTTAGATGCTGAGACTAATAGTGCGGCTTCAGTGGGATCTCCGTTTACTTTCCAAGCATTCTTTTCTTTGAATAATGAAGATTCATTACATAGTGCGCCAATTCTTAATAATAAATCTATTTTGTTTGGTGCAATAGGTTTAGAAGTTTTGAAATCTGTGAATTCTCCAGTAGGTTCATATCCCCCGCCAGAGACATTAACAAGATTATTGTCAAGAAAAAGTTTAGTGACAGTCATTTCATTTCTGGTTAGTGTTCCTGTTTTATCAGTGCAAATGTAACTTGTGCTTCCCAATGTTTCTACTGCAGGCAATCTTCGGATTAAAGCGTGGCGCTTAACCATTCTTTGTACACCAAGAGCTAATGAGATAGTTACAATTGCAGGTAGGCCTTCAGGTATGGCTGCAACCGCCAGACTAACTGATGCCAAGAACATTGTTACAATGAATTCTTCAGATAATGTTCCAAAGATCCATTCTCTCCCAATGCCTAACAGAAATACTAGTATACAAATTGCAATAGTGATCCATCCAAGCCATTTTCCAAAATGTTGTAGTTTAATTTGAAGAGGAGTTTTCTCTTCATCAGACTGTTGGATGCCTTTAGCAATCTTTCCAATCTCAGTTGACATCCCGGTATTAGTGACAATTGCCAGTGCTTTCCCCCTAGTTATTATTGTGCTAGAATAAAGCATGTTTTTTCTTTCAGCCAAAATTGCATCTTCACTTAGCTTAATTGCGGTTTTAGTTACAGGAGTGCTCTCCCCTGTTAAAGAAGATTCATTTATTTGTAGATTAGATTGTTCAATTAGTCTCGCATCTGCTGGAATTTTATCTCCCGTTCTCAAAACAATAATATCCCCAGGAACTAGTTCAGAAGCGTCAATCTCAATTTCTTTACCTTCTCTTAACACTCTTGCTTTTAGTGCAGATAGTTTCTTCAGTGCTTCAATAGCTTTTTCAGCCCTATACTCTTGAGTGAATCCAAAAATGCCGTTTACTATAACAATAATTGCAATAACGGCTGCGTCAAGTGTTTCTCCAATGAGAAGAGATATGATTATTGCCGCAATAAGAATCAGAATCACAAAGCTAGTGAATTGTTGTATGAGAATTTTAAACGGAGAAATCGTATGAGTTTGTATAATCGTGTTCGATCCAAATCTATTAAGTCTTGCATTAGACTCTTTCGTACTTAAACCATTTTTTCGTGAGTTCAGACTCTCAATAACTTCATTAATTGATTGATCATAGTACATGAACCTTAGTCCTCATAATAAACTTCTTTTAATCTGGCAACAATAGGATCAGTGTTAGTTTTAGTTTCTACTTCAGGATTTGTTTCTTCTACTTGTTGCGGTTCTTCTACCTTTATGTTGTTGGTTCTCACCCTGGTTTCATCATCTGAGAATATATGTGAAGGATCAATAGTCATTAATGCATCCATGGTAGCAGTACTTTCAGGAACTTCATTAGTTAGAACAATACTTTTTGGTGCTTCTTGTTCTTGCTTAGGTTCTTCTACCTTTGGAGGTCTGGGTGTGTTTCTAATAGACTCAGAAATCTTCATCTTAGGTTTATCATGACTATCAGAAAGCTGTTCTGCAACTTGTTGATCTTCGTGATCAAGCATTTCATCAAGATTTTTCGAAGGTTCTCTCGCAATATTTGAACGACTTTTCTCATGTAATCGATTAATAACACCTAGAAGATGTTCTTCCATACGATTCTTTAGCTTCTCTTCTTTCTGAGCGGCAGTAGGTTGAGCCACAGCAGGTTGGGCAGCCGCACCCAATCGTTCATTATATTCCCCAGAGAATACTTTAAGCATTACATCACTCATATCTGGCTCCTTTTCTTTCTGTGCTTCTACAGATTCAGCAACTAGTGCTTCGGGAGACATGTCTTCATTTGAAGATGGAAGTATCATCGATTCAGATGTTCCTACGCCGTCCCCTTCAGGAAGAGGAATCACTACTTTGTTTCTGTTGAACAAGTTTGTTACTCTACTAAACCATCCCATTTGATCACCTTTTATGTTATTACAATTATGATTGCTAATATAAAGTATGTTACAAAAACTGCCACACATGAAAACACGTATGATAGTGTTATTACCTTTATAGATTGCAAAAATGATGCTTTATAAAACTCTCTTAAAATATATAATAAAAATAGGAAAACTATCACGAGTCCGCAATAAAATCCTATGATTGAAGTTAATTTCAGGAAAAAAAGTACTAATGCAGCTCCTGCGGCCATTAAAAATCCATGATTGTAGTTTATAATCGCTAAATTATGTTTGACTGCGTATTTGTAAGTTACTGATGCTGTTATGAATAATGCAATTACAAACGAGTATGTGGCGGTATAAAAGTTTAGCCAACCAAGAGTTAGTGTATCGTACAACACAACATTTAGGATTAAAGTAATAAATCCTAGTAGTGCAAAAAATATTGCAAAAATGTTTATTCTAAGATGATTAATTAAAGGACTTTCTGCAGTGAACTTTGATAATGTTTCGGAATGTAAATTGAGTTTATTTAATGATTTATCGATATCTATTCTTATTGAACGCTTTAGGAACATAAGAAAATATTCAATAGACTCTTTGATTGATGTAGATCGTTTTACATCTTGCATCGCTAACAATACATCACGGTCTTTGTAGCCGTACTTCAAAAGAACATGTTGAATTTTATCAAGGGTGAAGCCTAATGCGAGCTCCCGTTTAATGTACTGTTCAATTTTATTATTGTCCATCTTATGAAAATGAAAAGCTCAAAGCCCAATCCCTTGGACTTTGATGTTTATTCTTGGCGTTTCTATAGAGTATGAAAAAAGGCACCAAGTTCTCCGAAGAGAACGAGGTG